>JGI24890J29729_1001176_pt1 | contig 12588 bp, 12 predicted proteins | sample FreactcultureFD7_FD_29729 | JGI IMG/M metagenome (IMG submission 29729)
GAGTTTCAGGACAAGAAAGTTTTGGTCGTTGCTTCATCGGCAGTCCAGGACAATTTTCGGACACAGATATTTGATGTGACGCGCGTAAAGCAGGATCCGACGGGTCTCCTGATGTCGCAGCAGTGTACGGGTCGGCGGTACCTTGAGCAGTTGGAGCGGGCGCAGACGGAAGGATTAAGGTGGGAGAATCCTGAGAACCGCGAGAAACTGAATTCAATTGTTCAAAAAATGATTGACGATTTCTATGATTTCTCGGGAGGAATTCAGTTTGCGAATTTGGTGGATAAGAAGAAGACGAACTTATCGCCAGCAGATTTTACGGCGTGGGTGCACGAAACGTTTGATGGCCGACTTCTGATTGTGGATGAGGCACACAGTCTNCGCGAAGACGATACGAAGGAGAACAAACTTCTTTCCGAAAGCATTCAGCGTGTATCGCAGATTGCGAATGGTATGACGCTCGTTTTCTTAACTGCAACTCCGATGTTCAATGCGTTCCAGGAAATCATGATTTTCTTCAACATCTTTCTGTGGAACGATAAGCGGCAGAGTGCGAAGGAACGTATATCGGCATCGGCGATCTTTAACGCAGACGGGACGTTCAAGACGGCAGATACAGAATCTACTTTCCGAGGATGGGTACACGAATACGTCTCATTCATTCGGGGAGAGAACCCGTTCACATTTCCGTTCCGTCTTCCTCCGCCGCCAGATATGGTTGCTCCGCTGGATCGGGAAACAGATGTAAACGATAAAGAGATCACGGAGCCGCGGAAGTACTTGCCTCTTGTGGTATCGTATGTAGAAGGACCTCAAAAGGAGGCGGTATCCAAAGTCTCGGGAAAGTTGCAGGAGGATTTCGTGCCGACCATTGTGGTATCCCCTGACGGACGGTCAATCACAAAATGTTTTGAGAAACCCCGAAATTCTGCGAGGTATCAGTATCGTTATGCGAAAGGGCTTGAACCGTTTCTATCTCCCTCCAATGTAAAATCGCACGCAGCAAAGTTTGTAACTGTACTCAAATGCATTGAGGCAGCTCCGGGTATTGTGTTTGTCTATTCCAATTTTGTGAGGGGAGGAGTACTACAATTCGCAATGTGTCTAGAAGAGCACGGATACGAACCTGCGTTGGGTCTCAAATTATTGGAGAATCCGTCGGGAGAGTACGAAGGATCGCCGAAGGGGAAGTATGCGTTCTTGACGTCGGATATGGGTGAGCGGCAAATTACGCAACTTATACGACGGCTGCGCAAACCGGAAAACGCGAACGGATCGGATATTCGGGTGATTATTGGATCCCCGCTCATTTCTGAGGGAGTGGATTTCAAGAATGTGCGACAGGTACACATTCTGGATCCGTGGTACAATATGAGTCGCATTGAACAGATTATTGGGCGTGGTCTGCGCACGTGTTCGCATTCTGGTCTGCCGTTTGAGGAACAGAATTGTACGGTGTACCTGCATACGGTACGGTTCCCCGATTCCAAGAAAGAGACGTATGATGAGTATGCGTACCGAGTGTATGTGGAGGCAAAGACGGCGGGTATTGCGAGGGTGAAACGAGTTCTGGGGGAATCGGCAGTGGATTGTATGACGCAGATCACAACGAATCAGTTGCCGGAGGATTGGTTGTCCCTAATGATTCCGCAGAAGCGGGCGCAGGATGGTAAGACTGTAACAATGCCTTTATCAGCGCTGTCGGCTCCGACGTTTGAGGATGGAACACCTGCGTTAGTCTGTTATGTGCATACCTCGCCAGCGGAAGCGAGTGAGTATGTCCGACCTCTCTCGTCCTATCTGGATGTACGCGATGAGATTTTTGATAAGATAGTCAACTTATTTGAGAAGAAGGAGTTATGGAAGCAGGCGGATCTGCTTGAACAGTTAAAGTATTCTCCGGAAGTGGTGACGTATCTAGTGGAAAGTGCGATTCGCGAGCATTTGAAAATCAAGGATTCTACTGGTCGGATTGGANCTCTGGAGAACAGGGGCGGTGTCTACGCATTCAAGCCGAGAGATATTGCGGATGCTACTTTGTTTGAGCGCAGTGTGTCGGATACGGCAGATGGACGGATGCAGTTGGATGTTCCGGAAGAAGAACTACCTCCTATTCCTGTGGCTCCAAAACCCAAGACGACAATTGAATCCCTGCGCGCATCCCATAGTTTCCCATTCACGGTCACGACCAAATTTCCGCAGAACGTCATTGATTGGTTTCTGGTTGACCAAGTCCTTGATCCTGAAGAGAAGCGCGATCTCATTCTGCAGCGACAGGAACCACCACCACCGTATGCCGAAGGATTGCGCATTGACGGTCTGAATTATCTGGTTCTGGGACCGAAGGATATTGTGAACGACAAGAACGAACCTATTGAACCGATTGGAACCGAGTTGGATGCTTACAAGGCGTGGGCAAATACGCACCTAGAGCGGATCGTGGAGCAGATTAAGTCTGGGAAGATTATGTGTACCACCGAGAAGCAGACATTGAAGATAGCACCGTTTGTGGTGGATTCGGATGGACATATACAGAGGGCTCCTCGCGAGAAAACTATCCGGCCAAAGGAATGTGGATTTTACCATATTCCTGAACTAAAAGCGTTTGCGATGGATGTGACGGGGAGTGAATTTCCTGCGGAAGCGAAGAAGAAGGATCCAATGTGTATGTATCTGAGTTTAGCGGCCCGAACGGTGAGCGAACGGATCTTTTGGGTTCAGCCGGAGATATGGGCAGTTCTATCAACTCCAGAGTTTGCAGGGTTGATACTAAGTAAATTAAAAGCAGGTAAAACAGATCGCGAGTAAAGAATAACATGTCGGAAGGAAAAATGTTTGAGCGACGTGAGCTTGTCCGTGTAGTCACGGTTCCGTCAAAGAACCTTCAGAGAAATATTCAGTCGTCAATTCTGATGTATCTCAAGTCGCATGTTGAAGGTCGGTGTGGAGTGGAAGGATATGTCCAGCCAAAGACAAGCGTGATTATAGATTATTCGTTGGGTCGTCTGAACAGCATGAAGATGGGTGTGATGTACCGTGTCCGATTCCAGGCGGATATCTGCTTCCCACACAAGGGTCAGATTCTCCGGGCGCCGGTCACTCTTCGTAGCAAGATTGGAGTACATGCGGAGACATCGCCGCTCCGTATTCTCCTACCCCGCGACCTACATATTGGAAATACTGAGTTTGAGCAGATCGTGGAGAAAGATGAGGTGGAGTTTGAGGTTCTAGGCGCAGAGTTCAAGCAGAACGACGAGCAGATGTTCGTGCTTGCCCGGTTGATTAAGCGAATTCCCGCAGCCGCCGAAACATCGGAGGAGATAACGGTTCCAGTCATTGAAGAGGAGAGGGCTGTAACGAAGGCTTCCGGCGCGGAGGAGGTCAAGCAGGTGACGATTCAGTCGCCGGTGACTGAGGGTGAGCCGAAGGATAAGGTTCGTCGTAAGAGGAAGTTAGGCACAACGACTGGAATAAACACAAATGTCGGTAACGGCGGAGAAACTCCTACCTTTGCTTGAGCGGCTTGAGCAGAACGAGCATGAGCAGATTTTTAAAATTGTGCGGAAGTATACGGGTGAATATACGCGATCGGATACTGGCGTGTATGTGTCGTCCAAGAACCTTCCTCAGAACTGTCTAGACGAAATGGAGCGCTATATCACGTTCTGCTTTGATCAGCGCGCCCACTTAGAGGCGGGGGATGTAGATAGAAGTAAGTACGAGAAACTCGCAAAAACGGGTAAAGTTGCCCGTTTTTGATCTAAGAAATTAACAATGGAGCGAGCACTTGACGCAACCCGTCAGGCAACGGAACTCGCCAAATTCATAGAACTCTCAAACAAAGATCCGCGAGCCGAGTTTGAGGCGAAGGTTCTCGCAGGACGTATCCAGACCCGCGATGTCGCAACCCGCATTGTTGCTGCTATCAAGGCCATCGCCCCGGAGATGACTGAGGAGCATCGCCTCACCGTCATCTATCCAGATAATATCCGAGTACATGTATTGGGTGTGACCCACATCCACAAGGTCTGTGTGACCAAATCATTCAAGAATCTCCCGCTGGATGTAGAGCGCAAGACGAGATACTTTGAGACAGGTGAGAAAGATACGATTGATACCCCGGACTTCTTCTGCAGGTTCACCCTGAAGTCTGAGAAACATCTGAAGAAGGACTTTAACGGCGACCCAGACGATCCGAAGGCTCAGATCCGTATGATTCATCGTCAGTCGTACGCTGTCCCGGGCGGAGAGTTCCGAATTGATATGTCTATGGTCAAGACGAAAGCATCGGTGAAAGACGGGATCCGCGAAGTCATGAAAAATCAGCCGTTATACGAGTTGGAGGTAGAGTACACTCCGCGCAAGGAGCCGCGGCCTCCCAAAGAGATTATGCGGTCGCTGTATACTCTTCTAGAATCTCTCGTGGGAGCGTACCAGGAGACACATCACATTCTACCGCTCTCAGACTTGCAGCGATATGCCGCAGAATTCAGGGCGTCGTCCAATATGTTCTACAACCCAATTACTCTGGAGCGCCGACACATTGTTCCGGATCGCCCGAACAATATTCTTAAAGGGTACACGGTCACCAACAAGGCGGATGGACAGCGATGCGGGCTGTTTGTAACACGCGACAAGCGGCTGCTACGAGTGAATCCGAACGGCCAGGTGGTGTTCACTGGAATCACGGCACGAGGAGATATGCATATGAATGACTTCTTTGATGGGGAGTACTTACCGTCACACAACCTGTTCTGTATCTTTGACGTGTATCGCTACAAGGGTCGGGACGTGAAGTCTCTGCCGCTGTTTACGACGGATGAGGATGTGAAGAAGAATCCTGGATCGTCTCGGCTGGGAACGGCTATGCAGTTCATTCGGGATATTCCGGAGGATTTCGTGAAGGAGTCCGAGTCATCGCTGCGGATTGATACGAAGTTATTCCTGGCGGGAGATGGATCAGCGATGGAAGAGGCTATTCGGCGGATGTTGGATACGCAGTTTGAGTACGAGACGGACGGACTGATCTTTACTCCTCGGAGTTCGGGAGTGGCTCCGCCGTCGGATATCAAGGGAAAGGTATGGATGCGGGTGTACAAGTGGAAGCCGCCGCACCAGAATTCTATTGACTTCCTGGTGAAGTTTGAGGATACGGCGGCCTATGATGTGAGTCGGAAGCAGATGGTGAAGAAGGGATCGCTGTATGTTGGTCGGACTCCGGGAGTGGACATTCTGTACCCGTGCGAGACGCTGACTGGCGAGTACGTTCCACCGAAGTTGCCGCAGGAGTTCTTGAAACTAGGAGAGTCGGGAAGCCGTGTTCCGTCGGTGTTTCAGCCAGCGGCGCCGCGCGATCCTGATGCGTATATCATCAAGGTTCCGCTGAACGACAAGAATATTCCAGTTGACCAGGCAGGGGATAAGGTGGACGATAACACGATCGTGGAGTGTGCGTATGATGTTGATAAGCGGGAATGGACAGTGATGCGGACGCGGTACGATAAGACGTACCGTTACCGAGTGCTGGGACAGGCAGAGTATGGTAACGATATCAATGTCGCAGATTCAATCTGGACATCCATCCACGTCCCGATCACAGAGGTGATGTTGAAATCTCTGGTGAGCAGTCCGCCGGATGATACGTTTGAGGATGATATGTACTACCGTGACGATGTGGATTCGCGGGACCGTATTCTGAAGAACGTGTACGGATTCCATAACCGGATTAAGGAGGATCAGTACAATTCCTACGTCGTGGGTGGAAATACTCTCCTAGAACTGGCGGTGGGTCGGGGTGGAGACATGCACAAGTGGCGGCGATCCAAGCCGTCAAAGGTACTGGGTCTAGATATCTCTCTGAACAATCTCTCTATGCCTCGGCAGGGTGCGTGCGTACGGTATTTGCAGGAGAAGAAGCGGTCAAACGAGTACATTCCGAAAGTCTTGTACGCGCAGGGTGATATGACCAAACCGTTTGAGGAACAGGAGTCCAAGTATCTACAAATTGTATTTGGAAACGAGCCGGCGACAACACCGTATCTCGCAGAGTTCCGGAATATCCAGGACTGGGATTTAGTGGCGTGCCAGTTTGCGCTGCATTATGCGTGCGAGTCGGAGGAAGTGTTCAAGACGTTTGTGGGGAATCTGAAACACTGCAAGAGTGTGTTCTTTGGAACGTGTCTAGATGGTAAGGCAGTGTATTCGCTGCTCGCAGGAAAGGATCGGCATACGTTCAGGTCGCAGGGGAAGACGTTCGCAGAGATTACGAAGAAGTATACGGATCAGGGAGAGTGGAAAGAGGAGTTTGGGCAGCAGATTGATGTTCTCTTGGAATCAATTGTGAAGCCGACGCCGGAGTTCTTGGTTCCGTTTGAGAGTGTGATTCGGATTATGGGGGATGCGGGATTTGAGCCGGTGGACAGCAAGATGTTCGGNGAAATCTATACGACTCAGAACCGAGTTGTTCTAGAACAGACAGAGCAGGATTTCAGTTTCCTGTATCGCACGTTTGCGTTCAAGCGTGTATCTGCCGCAAAGACAGAAGAAGAACTCGCGAAGAAACCGGAAGAGGTAGAGCCGGAGACGGAGGAGAAGGTTGCAGCAGTTGCAACGACTCGTAAGAGGAAGATCACGAAGGAGCNGATTACTGCCCTTCCTGAGATCCTGTTCTTCTTCTCAAAGGAACCGGAGAACAAGGAACTATCAAATTTCTACGAGACCAATTTCAAGATTGATGGAGTGGAGTACAAGTCTGCTGAGCATGCGTTTGAGGCGATTAAGGCGAAGACGTTTGGAGACGATGAGAGCTTTGAGAAGATATTGAAAGCGAAGTCTGCACAGTCGGCGAAATCGTTCGGAAACAAGGTGAAGGATTTCAAGGAGGAGACGTGGGCGGAGAAGCAGGATGACGTGATGAAGTCGGTGGTACGTGCGAAGTTCACCCAGAATCTAGAACTGCGGAAGAAGTTGTTGGATACAGAGGACAAACTGTTGGCGAACGCCGATTCCCGTGATAAGTACTGGGGTATTGGAACATCGGCAAATACCAGTATTGCGAAGGATCCCAAGAAGTGGAAGGGAGAGAACAAGCTGGGCAAGATGCTGGAAGAGTTGCGGACGCAGATGAAGGCGGAGTAAACGAAGCCCGAAGTAAAACGGATACATTCTATAGTTTTTCATTGGAGATCAACTGACTACAATGGAAAAGTATATTTACGCTCAACACATACCAACAACCAATCCTCTCAATACATCTATGCATCATGCAATCATTCTCAAGGGAAATAAAGTACTAGCATCAGCGTTCAATAAAGTAGGATCACGATCCCGAGGATGTGGGTACTGGGAAAAGACGATTCACGCAGAAGTGAATGTCGTGAAGAGTCTGGGAGATNTAACTCTACTGAAAGGCGCAACGCTGATTGTTGTGCGGCACGGGGTGGACGGAACTCTTAGGTGTTCGAAACCATGCCAAAACTGTCGGAACTTTCTGCAGAAGTGTATGGACGAATACGGTCTTCGCAAGGTCATTTACTCTTAGAAGAAATGCGCTTGTAGTACTCCTCATACGTCTCCTCCTTCTGGACAGGTTCCTGACGAATCGTAGGCTCAACCCAGCGAGTATACAGTTTTTTTCCCACTTCCTCTGACGCCTTATCTTCCGTAATTTCTCCCTTCTCAACACGACGTTTCTGGTTGAGCATGTAGAAAAAGGTGGCGTCCAGCTTATCTTCGGTGTGCAGGAGAAAGATAGACGGATAATTGAAGTGGAGCTTCGTGTTCTCCTCAATCAGCTTCTGAACATATGCTTCCGGNTTTGAAGTCCTAAGAGCCTTGTGCTTCTTCTTGCTGTCGTCCATATCACGAACCATTGACTGGATCTCGGTAGCACTGTGGAAAACCTCTGAAAAGTTTGCGAGAGGGTCAGCCATCTTGTTCCCTTTTCTATTCTAGCCTGTAAATAATACGTAAAAATGACCACAGTCAATAACGGAGTCATTATCCCGGCTACACCTGCTATAACTGAGCCTGGTGTCCCAGTGCCTATTAAGGCCGGGTCAGCAATTACAGCGGCTGGCCTCTCAAATGCAGAAAAGACGGCCGTTCAGGCGGAGGCGGTGAAGAATCTAGGTGGAAAGGTCGGAGGTCGCCGGGTGAAGCAGGGAAAGGTTGCTTCGCTTGCGCGCGTTCGTCGTCTCATGCTGTTGGGAGGAGCAGCCATCCCGGCAGGACAGATTGAGGTGAAACATGTTCCGAATATGGTGTCGTCGGGAAGCGTGAATGCGAAGGCGATGTATGCGGGTCTTTTGGAGACACAGAATCAGTTGGCGGCGGATGCTCAGTTTGATGGACTAGGTCAATCATCACCTCAGCAGGTAGCTCCGCTCCAGGCTCAGGGAGGACGTCGTCATAAGAAAAAGAAAACCCGAAAACATCATAATGGCCGGTCTAAGCACGCAGGTGTACGCAAATCTCGGCGGGCTACTCGCAGGTCTCGTCGCGTTCGTTCTCGTCGCGCTTAGTTACTTCATGTTTTCTCAGCCGTACAAACTCGGAATGACGACGGTTGTCCCGCTCGTCTTGATTAATTTGTTTTTGGCGGTCTATCTAATCATCATGCTTTACTACAACTCAGAGTTCCAGACGAAGGTACAGGTATAGTGATAGAGTACGCATTCAGATGAGGCTCAAGAAGTTTGACGAATTCGTCGCAATCTTCTTGGGACTTGAGAGCGGTCAAGTTAATCTTGCCGGTTCGGAACACACAAGCAGTCCATCGTTGGGGGAACACAATTTTCACACATGGAGAGACATCAGGCTCAAACTCGGCCTGAATTCCCTTCTCCTGGAAATACCGTTGAAGAGCTACCCTAGAAATATTGAGAGTATCCTTGAACCCGGTTGAATAGTTCATGAGAAGAACACGTCGTTTCGCATCATCCCATCCGCCTTCCTTGATACAGGCTGCATGCATATTGGCCTTCAGGATAGAGATTGTCGTTGTTTCGTACCGACTGTCCAGAACCCCGGTCATATGAAACACACCGTTATGAAAGATCTTTACTGTAATCTCTTTCTCAGGAAGCTCACCACCTCCATTGTTGAGAACAACAACAGTGACTGAATTGTGTCCAAATCCAGAGGTAGTTGCAGCCTTTGGATTGCGACGCTTGATCCGATCACGCTTGGATTCCCCCCTGCGAAGAATCCCTCTCTTTTCGATTTTTATGATTCCGTCCTTTAGGGGCATGTTGTTCAACATTTCGTCCGTGTCCAGCTTCATCGGATACGTGTGGAGAACGACCATTGTTGAGAGTTTCGGGTGTACTAGCATTTATGTTTGTATTGTTCTCTCCTACTACCGTAAGTCGGTCAGTTCCGTTTTTCCATGAATAGGGGAGAAGGAAGGGGTTGCTTACGACAACTGAAACTGTGCATGCCCGAAACACTTTCCTGCACCGAGTATCGTGCTGGGGGTTCAGCATAAGTAAGGGGTCAACGTATCCCAAATAGATAAATGCTCCGGGGAAATGAGACTGGACGGTTTCCACTTCACGCACAAGATCGGAGCTAATTGTTTTGGAAAGATCCGTATACCCTTTCGGAAGATCCAATCTTGCTAAGCGATCACACTCCACAAGGTTGAGTCCGGCATAGACCCACAGCATTGTATACTACAGATTAATGCAGTGTAAACAGAAACCGCGCCTGCTGGAGGTCGGCAAGTATTTCATCACGAATGTTCAGGAGATCAGTATCCTCCTTCTTCAGTAGACGAGGAAGACGCTTGGTTAGCCAAGAGACCGCATCTGTAATGAGTTTAGGAGCCTTTGCATCGGCTGCATCGTAAATCTGCAACTTTCCGAGGGATGCCGAGAACTTGGGGCGACCGTAGCGACCCATATAGGCCTCTGTGAACTTATCAATATTTGTATCCAGACTGGTCACGAGATCATCGGTCGCCTTGTGGCGGCCAAAGGAAAATGTTTGCCAGTGATACAACTTGACCTGATTACGTAGAATGAGAAGAACATGCAGTATTTCAGCAGACATTTATATATGCTTTGTAAAATAAAGAGGAATGAATCAGTATCCATCAACTGCAAAAAAGGTCTGGCGCAAGATTCGCAAGACCATCATTGTTGATTCCCGTGATCGGCAGACAACCACATCATCGTCTCCGGGAAATTACACGGTAGTTTTTCCGGCTGTATATTCCAATATTTATTCAGTCACTCTACGATCATACGAAGTTCCGTTCACTTACAACCAGTTTTCGGCATGCCAGAACAACACAACGTTTTCCATGACGTACAATTCAACGACCAAGACAATCAGTGTTCCAGATGGAAACTATACGATTACCACTCTCCCGGCATTCCTTACTCAGAACATGAATGCTGCATTTGGAACAACCTCAACTATGCCTCTGAATGCTTACTGGAATCCAGTGACTGGTCTAGCGTCCGTATACAGTACAATTTCAAGTGATTCTTTGTCGCTCAATTTTAATACCTCGCAAGCTGTAAATTGTGGTGCGGGTCTAGGTAGTACGATGACGACCGGTTGGGGACTTGGATACTTTCTTGGATTTTACCAGAGCAATTATACGTCGTCTAACACGTCAATTTACACTGCGACAAGTACTCTTTCAGCGCTGACTCTACCGAATATTACTGGTAATTTTATTATGAACACAAATCCCGATACGTATATTCTAATTGATATTCCGGGTCTCAACAAGATTGACGAGACGGGTGTTGATGGAAAGTATGCTGGTCGTATTGACGGAGCATTCGCCAAGGTTCCGCTCACAAATAATACCGGAGAGTACTTGTTCTTCCAGGATACATCTGGACCCTCTCCCCTCAATCAGCGAGTCTACAATCCCCCAATTTCTAAACTAGACCGCATCACGGTGCGTTGGCGCCGTCATGATGGTCGTACAATTGATTTCAATGGTGCTGAACATTCGTTCACACTTGAATTTGAGCTGCTTGATAACAACTTTGATGAGTATTCAAGTTTGGAGTTCGGTCGTTAGTAGACGGTAGCAATCGCGCATCCGCCCGTATTGTTTGCTAACGTGTAGTTCTGGGCGGCAATTACAGGCTTCTTCCAGTTCTTACGCATTCCAAAGCGAACACGAGCATTGTATGGCTGGACGATATGATGAGAATTGGGGAACTGGGGAACTGCGCACCGAATCTTCTTAGGGAACGTCACGTTGTCGTTGAGCAGGGTAGCGCATCCCTGTGACGCAACCTCAACCTGAGGCTGCCAGTTAACAACGTTAGCAGAGTAAGCGTTTCCGGCGGTACGTGCAATCATGTTGGCGGACGTATTGTTCGGGACAGTGCCGCCACCCTTCACGACCGGATTTGGCTCGCGTAACTGAATACCAGTACGAGCGATTTCCATGATAGGATCCAGATCCCGGGACGCCAGTTTACGTACACGGGCCGTAAACTCCGAGCTGGACTGGAGATTGACGGTGTTGATGGGAGGAGCATTCAGGGCCTGAACGATAGCCTTCTTGCGGAGGGCAAGGAGCTCGTTCGACGAAAAAGGTCGGCGAGCCTGGAAGGATGGCTGGCCGGAAGCGCCAAGTTGAGTATTTTGAGGCCAAGGAGTTGGTGATCCAACGGACATATTATCTTAGTGCTCACAAAAGTTCTACGTGGGTTAGGAAATGGCGACGGCAGCATTCGCGCGTCAGACCTAGGGTATCCATCGCCCGCCCCTCAGCCGTCTTTGTCGTTGTCTTGGTAAGATAGGGAATCGTGTCGCCAGTCCGTCCATCTGCCTTCTTTCCCTGTTCAACGAGTTCTACATACTTGAGCCACTTTCCAGCGAGAACATTGTTGCAAGTGTAGCAGCGAACGTCAATCGGCATCTTTGATCTATGTCCTTGTCTTCCCTACGCATATTTCTTGTTCCGTTTTAACAAAGAAGGCGACCATGTTGGCTACATCCAAAGATATTCAAGCGTCGGTCGTCGTGATTGCTCTGTACGCGTTCACGGCGATCGTGGGAACGCCCCACGTTGTTTTGGACGCACTCGTTGCCCAGCCGATGTTTGCCCGCATTGTCTGGCTCTCGGTGATCGTGTACGCCCTCTACTGCAAGTTTTACTTGACGGCTGTATTCCTCGTTGTTCTGGGTATTCGTGCGACGTTTGATGCGGATATGTCGTATGCGTTCTCGCACGACGGTATACTCGCAAAGTATGCGGCTCTGCAGAAGAATGATCCTCGCTTTGATGCGTCTACGGAGATTGATCTCAAGATGGCGAACGAGACACTGGCCTACGATCCTGCTCGGTGGCTGGACCCTGGTCGCTCGCCGATTCCTCTCCTCCTGTTTCCCCCTACCCCCGAACAGTTATCTATGATCGGGAATAACGGCAAGTGATCCTGTTTGTTTATGAAGTTTCTGGGGATTAAGAGGATTGGGAGGAAGATGTTTTTTTGCTTGTATGTGCGGTGAAGAGGGCGGAGAAGACATCGGTGGTTCCGAGATCTGCCGAGTAATTCCAGCTGGGGGTTTGGTTGACATATTCACGTGTATGTGATCCAATTCTCCGAC
>JGI24890J29729_1001177_pt1 | contig 12582 bp, 14 predicted proteins | sample FreactcultureFD7_FD_29729 | JGI IMG/M metagenome (IMG submission 29729)
CGAAATAATGTCGGGCGTTTTCCAAACTCTTGCTGCTCAAGATCTGCTTGTCCACAAATTTCGCTAACCTGCTGAGAATAGTTTAGTTGATTAAAGGGTATTGGATGATTCAAAGTGTGATCTTCAATCACTGAACCTTCAGCCTGGAATTGAGTAAAAAACTGAGGATTATCTTTAATAAAAACATTAGCAAGAAAAAGGGACGCCTTAATATTATTTTGTTGCATCATAGAAAAGTCTGATTGTTGCTTAATAGCTCCGTCATCAATTCCAAGAAAGACTACAGGCTCATTTGTTGGAATGGTGCTAATAACTGGTGCTAATCCTCCAGTAATTGGGGGAATTGAGTTATCTTTTACAATAGCTTTTGGCGGTGAAACTGTGGTTACTTTTGTTGTTGGCTGATGGAAAGCTTTTATATGATTAAAATGATATGCTTGTCTAACAATATGTCTATGGCCAACTTGGTGGGTGGGGCGTAGTATTAAAAACCCAAGGGCAAAAACAAAAAGAATTGCTAATAGCTCATTTATTGTTGGTAAATTATATTTATTAAATTGTTGCAATCTTTTTGACATTGTTGCATTATAGCATAATTACCCCTGTAACGCATCATATAAAATCTAAGGATTATCTCTGTCTAAGTAAGTACCTGCATTCAACCGTTCAATCAAAAATTTAATGGATGCTTCTCTATTTAATGTTTAACTTCTAATTTGTTCTATTGTTATTTCGGATGCCAAAATTGCAAAGAATCCTGTATCCCTAGCAATTCATCTCTTGATGATTACTATATGGTTTGGGGTAGCTGGGATATTTTCATGTGCTCCATAGCAGCTGCCTTAACTAACGGTGATCTTCATTTTTACGCTTTCAGTGAACGCAGTTAAACTTGAAGGGAGAGAATGGTCGTTATGAACTCTGCATGGCTCCACACAAGTGGTGTAACTGAAAGCACGTCTTTTGAAACTGCATCAACTTGTTCTGAAAATACCCCGCTCGGTAGTGCCGTTGCAAGACACCAGTCAATATAGTGCTCTGCTTTTTTTCTATCACCTTTCTTTATATAAAACTGTGCCATCCAAAGAGTAGTGACGATCCATGGATTACCCATTAAATCTTTTTTATTTAAGAAATAATCATCATGCTCGTACCGTGGCATGCCACCTGAGGGAGATGCGTCAAGTAGCCTTTCCTCTAATGCCTTTGCGGTATGAAAAATTTGATCATAATCATTATTATTAAAATAACCGAATTGTACAACACCATATAAGCTTGAAGCATCGAGTGTAGTGTCTGATTCAATTGCACCAGTTGTTTTGTTTTGCAAAAAACCCTTGATGTACGTTTTAGAAAAAGTGTCAAAAAAGGTAGCAGCATTTAATTTAAATCCTTCGAGAGCTGTCTTCCATGGAGTGGATTCATTTTTTCCGAATTGGCTACAAAGTGAAATGGCACACTCTAACGCCTTTGCAGTTACTGCTGTTGTATAAGTTGAAGTTATGAATTTTTGTTCCCATAGATCATAACTCGCATGAGGTAATTGCGTTTCTTTATCGATAAAAGTAGACAAGAAATTGGCTGCTGGGACAACGAATTTTTCGTACATATCCTTAGTAAAGATAGCGTCTTTGGTATATCGAAAATATTCACTTATCATATATATGATAATAGCTGTCTCGTCTTCCTGAATTGCAAGTTCACTTATTCCATCGTGAATGAGCGGATGCCACGTACTGCCTATTGCTTTATTTGGAAGATATTTATGCATAAGATAGCCTTCTTTAGTGAGAACATCTCCGCAAAAGCTTAGGAATTTTTTAGCTTCATCCGTAAAACCAAGCCGCAGAAGTGGCCAAATAGCAAATGCACCGTCCCTAGGCCACACGTAACTATAATAATCTCTCCCATAGTTATAAATAGATGAATCTATTGAGGCAATAACTCCGCCATCATTATCTATATGCGCCTTTATTATCATTAAAGATTTCTTTATTTGATTCTTGTATTTAGATGGACTTGCGTTAATGGCAATACTGGCAGGCTTCATCCAGTTCAACCAGTATTGTTTAGTTGTGTTTAATTTTTCTTCGATCCCACCGTTCTTTGCAGAATTATGTAATCTTTCAGCATCTTTACGATTTTTCTCAGCAGCTACCCAGTATCGAACTTCAGATTTTGCGCCAGCCGCAATTGATAGTGTGAATCCCAAAACTGAATCTACCCCTCCGTGCTCAACAGGATTGCTCGACAATACACCATCTTCAGCGTCCTTATATACACCCTCTTTGCCTTCGACTCTATAGTTACCAACGGCAAATTGATCAAATGGTTTTCCGTTTTCCGTTTCACCAGAAATAACCAAATTACAGTTTCCCTGATAATCCAAAATATATTGATCATTCGGATGATACAGTGCTGTATCGGCTCTCCCGTTATTGGATATTTCAAATACCTGGTGAGTGAAAAGTTTTATTGAACGTTCGTGATTGGCAAGATTATGAATAGCAATAAGTCGAGAAAAAATATTCGTCTTGGAGTCTACGAAATCTGTTGTTGAAAGCTTAATAGCTAACTTCTCATTCGTCATTTCACAGTGTCCAATTAGGGCGTCGTTTTCAAAATCTACTGATATCTTCCACGATCCGTCATTGACCCATGAAAAGGTGTTATCCAACCACACTCCGAGAAGATGGCTCTGACTTCGGGAGGTAGTGAGGTTATCCATCCCCACATGTGGAAAATAGAAATCATCAACAAGCCCAAATTCATTAATGCCTACCGTGAGCGAGCCATTGCCGAGAATTACCGGTCGTGCCATTTAAGTATCTAATCCTTTCTCAACTAGCCTGAATCGAAGATCATGCCAGGCATTCATAAAGTTCATAAAAGCAATGTAAGGGCTATCGTAAGGGCTGAAGTAAGCATGAATATCACCATCGTTAAACCACTTAGTGCACATGTAATAAAAATGGTCTGATGTTTGCAGTTTACGCCAGTCTTCAATAAGGGCCCAGTCATCGCTTGAAAGGATTTTCTCAGATAATCCATAGAGGGCCTCTATTGCCTGTTGTTGCATTGGGTTACCGAGCCACGCACTGAGATCACGTTCGGTATCAGCCCAGGTTGTAGTATAGGGTGTATCAATCGTACCAACGGCTTCGTAATTATCAGCTGATTCGGAAGCTGTCATAAATGTATTATTTTCATTTTTGAGCCACTCGCCAGGGAAATGTGATAGAAAATCAAAGATACCACTTTCCTTCCATTGATGTTCACCAAATGTTTCGTAGTCCATGAAAAGATTAATGTTAGTTCCATTATCTATTGCATTGAGCCAGTGAACGTACTTATCTGCAGTTAGTGGCCATGATTCCCAGTTCTGGTCTCCGAAACGAAAAGCAATATCATCACTTAATTTGTAATTTTTAAGCAATAATTTAAGCGTTTGCGTTCCAACAGGCCGATAGACATAATTGGGGCTTCTCCACTGCAGAATTGGATCCCAGCCCTCGGCAAGCACTGCTTTATATCCTGCACGATCTGCCCAAACCGCAAGATCATTATTGTAGCTAAGTTCTGTGTTTCTAAATACTGTCGGTTTTTTTCCAAATACTTCCCAGATTTTATCTCTATGCATCTGCACTTGATTATTGAATTCAGCAAGTGAATAAAAGAAAGCTAAAGAGTGATGATAGGTCTCACCAATTATTTCAACTTTATCCGTTGCTACAAGTTCCTTGAAACTTTCCAGTGTAGATGGGGACCATTTCTCGAGTTGTTCGATAAGAGTTCCAGTAATCGATAAACTGACTTTGAACTGAGGGTGCTGATGCATGAGTTCTAATAGTTTTCGATTCATTGGCACGTAAGATTTTTGAATCACCTTATCTAGTACTGATCGATTGTTCGCACGCATATCATGGGGTTCATCAAAATAATTCTTATTTTCACCAATATCAAAAGTCGAAAAATGCCCTATTCTAAATGGCTGATGCGCATGCAAATAAAGTACTATAGCTCGCTTAGTCACCCGCTTACTCCTAGAACCGCTTTTGCATAGATTTCCTCAAGTTGATTGGCAGCTTTAGACCAACTCATTGATTCATATTCTTTGCTTCCGTTTACTATAAGCTCATCTTTAAGACTTTGGTTCTGTAGCACTGCAAGCATCTGGTTGGCCATTTCGTTAACATCCCAAAAGTCTACTTTAAGTGCATTTTTCAAAACCTCGGAAACGCCCGATTGTTTCGATATGAGTACTGGGACACCTAGTCCAACCGCTTCAAGAGGGGTCAAGCCAAATGGTTCTGAAACAGATGGCATCACAAAAAGATCGGCAATTGTATATGCATCACGCCAGCGCTTCCCTCTTTGAAAACCTGCAAACATAACATTTTTTGAAATTCCAAGTTCAGCTGCGAGCAGCAGAAGCTCCGTCTCTTGTTCGCCATTACCTACAAAAAGTAAAATAGACTTCGGCTCTTTATTTGCTACGAGCTTAAAGGCATACACAAGGTTAACTAGATTTTTTTGAATAGTCAGACGGCCGATACTCGATATAACTTTATACCCATGATTTTTGAGCGAAGCAAGATATTTATACGAATTGATTTCACTTTGGTTCACTTCATCAATCTTGCCAATACTATTATGGATGACTTCAATTTTATCTGCTGGTATTGCATAGTCAGCTATGATGGTGTTTTTAGTATGCTGGCTGACTGCAACTATTTTATCTGCCATAAGTAGTGATTCTTGTTCTATTTCTCGGGATAAGGGATTGCCGTAATTTCCGCCTGATCGATCGCTTTCAACTGAGTGCACGTGCAAAATGAGCGGCTTACCTGTTTTTTGCTTGAGGAGCACCCCTGCTTTAAAGGTTAGCCAATCATGAGCATGAATAATATCAAAAGACTCATAGCCGGTCAGTCGTGCAGCTGCTTGTTCGTAAAGCTTTTGCTGATCAAATATTGAAAGCCAATGCTCATTACCCTGAAGATCAGTATATTTAAAGCTATCGTAGGCAATGCCACTTATTCGAAGGCTTCCGCTTGAGTGTTTAAGCGCTGCCCGCACTTTCATGAAGTCTATAGAGTGGGCCTCGTTATACGGAAGCACAAATTCAATATCTATATCGATGAAAGATAATGCTTCACAGAGCTGATAGCAAGCAACACCCAAACCCCCACTATTGTGAGGTGGTAACTCCCAGCCCAGCATTAATATTTTCATTGTATTTTTTTGGTGCCCTTTTACTCTTTATTTACGCTTATGATTATAGTCTTATAGCTAAACTACCGCAACTTTTTTTAGCATTTAAACTCTCAATATTTTGGATTGCTATTTTACAAGCTGAGCGAAGACTATGACACGCTTATCGTATTGATAAGTTCCTTTGACGACCGTACCCGAACAGGTAATAAGATTAAGGCCTGACGTTTTAGTATTCACAGGATTAAGCAGTGCGTTCATGTCAACATTTGCTAATGGATACGTTTTTACACTAACAACTGAATAATTCAGTTTCGTCCCGTCACCTTTCTGAATCTGTATAATTGTGCCTGCTTTAAGTCCGCTGATGCCTGAAAAAATTCCTTTTGTCTGCCATGTACCAAAATGACCATCGATAACCGTTGCGCCAGCTTGACCTGGCTTACTGCTTTGATTAAACCATCCAGTGTTGTAGATAGAATTTGGAGTATCAATTTGATTGTTCTTAGTCAGCCCAACTGATTGTACAATTGCTTTAACATTAATTGACGGTATAAATATATAACGTGGCAGTGATGCAGCGACTGTATATTTTTGAAATTCACTTTCGCTTATTTTCTTAGTGGTTGGTAGGGTGATGCCATCAGCTGAAGCTATCTTTATAATTTTTTCGTTTTGTTTTTGCTGAGTGAAAGCAACCACAACCCCAGTAATAATAAGTCCAAAGCCGATAGCTATCATTGCATAGGGAACGTACTTTTTAACTCTCATTACTACCTAGTATATCTGCGAATCACTTCAGCAACAACAAATAGTGCGAATGCTCCCGTGACATATTCTGCTATCGTTTCGGCGCTATTGTTTTTGAGCGCACCGAAACCGGTATTTGGAGCTGTCACTTGCGTCGAAAGGCCCCGTGCCTGACCTGACCAATTCTTTTGCGATCCAATGCTTCCGATAGAAGCCCCTTCATTAATGTTATAAGTTATTTTAGTTTTAGCGATGCCGCCTATTGTTACCGTACTAAAGACTGGTTGTGCACCACTTAAAAATGAGTGGTATGTATTTAGCGCACCATCATAAAGTCGCATAATAGGATTAGTGTAGACCTTATCAAATATCATAGTAACTGGGAACGTTTCACCCGTTGAAATACAACTTAGCGTNAAAGCATCAAGCTGTGTGAGTGGNGTAAAGCCAGTATCGNTAGGGAGGGTCGAACGATCGATAGAAGCTAAAACACGAATTACACACCCGGAATCAGCCGGTACAACCATAGTTGACCAAGTGCCGTCACTGGCCTGAACATTTGCAACATTAGCTTGGTATGAGTCAGGAATCCCGTCATTGTTGGCATCCCCATTGTTTGGTGCTGCTGGATCTACAAAGGCAGCTTCATTCTTAAGCACTGGATAAGATTCATTTTGTTGCCAAATATTTGTAAAATCCCAACTTGAAAATGGGCCATTCGATGTATTATTTTTAAAATACCCAGGATCTGAGTTACCGTTGTTTACGACAGTACATTCACCGGATTTTTATTGCCACAATTTGTGGTGTTATTACTTTCAGCATCGATGAAGTTATTAGTATAGGTTCCGCTTGGATCAATTCCTACAAGTCCATTATCGTAACCTCCTTGGTTATAAATTGTTGTTGCTGAAAATGAGTTATTAATTGTGCCCTGACTGTCCCCCACCAGGCCTGCATCATAATAATTTCCACCAGCATCAAGAGTTGCTGAACTAAAGGTATTGCTTATTGTGCCATTAAAAAAACCACCAACGATAGTGCCAACGTAGGACTGAATCGCGTGAATAGTCCCCGTAACAAAGCTATCGTTAACTGAAGTACCTGCGTCCCACATTACTCCGACTAGACCAGCTGAGTAATCATCACCAGTAAATTCACCACTGAATGACGACTGCGATAAAGACGTAGAGCCTCTCATAGAACCGACTAATCCTCCCGAATAAACCCCGGCCCCGGTTACCGTCATTGAGGAGTGCAAATTCGATAAGATTGAATCTGTTGCTTCACCAACTAGACTCCCGCAGTAGGATACACAAGTTGAGGTGCCCCCTTTGAGGTTGATATTTTTTATTGTTGCACTATTAACTATCGCTATCATAGAGCCGTAACTTACGATATTAAGGTTCAATATCGTATGATTTTGGCCATCAAGAGTTCCCGAGAAAGCTGAGGCTGTAGCAATTGTGGCGAAGCCGATACCCGTACAATCTATGTTTGAGACTAATACATAGTAACCCGAGAGGTTTTGATCCATTTCTTGCAATTGTTGGCACGATGATATGAGATATGGATTGCTTTGTGTGCCAACCCCATAGCCAGAATAGGCGAAAGCGAATGATGGAATAAAGAGAGAGGAGATTAAACTAAAACTAGTTAGTGCGGTTAATAAAAATTTACCGGGTCTAATTTTTCTCATTTTTTCTCCCAAAAAAGTTATATCAAAATAGTAGCATAAGCGAAACACACTTTCTAGTAATGTTTATGCTACTCTTAGGTATAAATAAGGAATCAATATGAAAAGAAGTACACTAGACAAATTAATTTCATCGACTGGCCTAATTATTGCTGTGATATTGGTGGCGGCGTCCTTTGTACTTTTCTATACCCATAATTTCATACATACCCAAGTTCAAAATCAACTATCTGATCAAAAGATTGTATTTCCCGCTAAAGGAAGCCCGGCTATCACCACACTTCCCGCAATCGATCAGACAAATATAAATAAATATGCTGGAGAACAAATGATAACTGGCCAGCAAGCACGTGTTTTTGCAGATAATTATATAGCTGTTCACTTGAAGCAAATTGGTGGTGGCTACACCTATTCTCAAGTTAGTACAAAAGCCATGGCAGACCCAACCAACGCCGCCCTAGCTGGGCAGGCAAATGTTCTATTTCAAGGCGAAACACTTCGCGGCCTACTTCTTAATGCATATGCATTTGATACAATGGCATTGGTAGCTTACTGGGCGGGAATCGGAGCGCTCGCAGCTGGAATTTTACTCTTTATGCTCGCAGCTCTTGGTTTTTCCCATGCTGGCCGTGTTAGTAATAAAAAATAGGAGAGTAGAAGATCNATGAAATTGTCNTCTGGAGTCGTNCATGAAATCCCATCAGATTTGTACGGAGTCCTTTCAGCTGATCAGTCAGCCGTTGAGCGATGGGAAGACCTAACACCACTTGCTCGAAATGAATGGATATGTTGGGTAGTCTCAACAAAAAAAACTGAGACCAGGGAAAACCATATAGAACGAACCATAACTGAGCTTATGATAGGAAAAAGACGTCCCTGTTGCTGGGCTGGTTGCCCACATAGACTTAAGTAGCCACTGTCGCTCATATTATGGTTTCAGCACGTTCGCGTGAACAAGACCAATCTATCTGAAAATGTTCTATCTACTAGGATTGCTTAAAAAAATTTGTTTGTACAGGGGTTATTCAGTTTTTAGCCATAATTAAATATACTATAAAACTTATAGAATATTGAAGTTACTAAAGGCACTACGGAACTTTGCTGATCCGAAATGGTTATCATTTTTTAGCTAACTTAACGATGTACCTATAGGCACTCTCTAAAAACATCGTTAAGAGAAGTGAGACAAAAACTGCGAAAATATAAACACCAAGTCCTTTTGTACCGTTCGTGTTGTTCACTATATCGAATTGCACAAGAAAAAAAGCCAAAAAACCAATCACTATAACCCTATAGATTATTAACTTATTTTTTAAACCATTTGATTTTTTGGTTACCATCTAGAGACTCCTATATTAGTTGGTTTTATTATAACTAATTAAAAATTTATAGTGGACTTCTTTATTCTTTTACTTGGTCGAACTCCTAGGTCTGAGCTTTATTTAGTCCTATGTTCCTTGATCAACTGAACGTCTTCTATATCCTTTTGACGAACATCTTCATCCTTAAGCCAGCTTTCTTTAACACTAAGAAGGAAATCTAGGGTTATGTAACGAACGTCATTAATAACAACTGATTCTTTCAGTAGATCAGTCAAATTATAATTCTTTCCTAACACACCCCAAGATGTACCAATTTCAAATATATTGTCTGTCAGAATTTGGCGATCATGCTTAATTTCAACATTAAATTTGCCCGATGTTCTCAAGTTTTCATACGTAGAACTTGAAACGACGACATCAATGTCGTTACTAGGCCTTATATTCATAGTGTTCATAATTCCTGAGCCAATGACAATAGAGTTATCAATATGAAGATTTAAGCCGGCTAGTTTTGATTTAATATCTATGAGCATAAGGGTCTACATCCAATGTGCTGCACTTGGCTGGGAATGAGGGATTCGAACCCCCGATCCTGGGACCAGAACCCAGTGCCTTACCGCTTGGCCAATTCCCATTAACTCAACTCGATTTAGTATAACAGGGATAAGCTAAAATTTTAAGTTCATAAAGATAGTCACCGCCAGCAATATACTCTATTCTATAAAGAGTGAAAAAAATTACTATTACTAATAAGCCTTCATTTATTTTTGCATTTATTACTTTCCTGCTCGGAGTTCCATGCATAATTCTTCTATGGCTACTTCTAACTTTCACGAATACGAGTAATTTTGTTAAAACAGTTGCTCCAATTGCTAGAAATCCAAATGTGCAAAAATACGCAAGTGAAACAGCCGCAAATACAATTATTAATAACGTTAGTGTTAGCAATCTCACTACTGCCCTAAGCGGGAATAGCGAATTCAGTACAATCAACCCTCAATGGATTAAAGTTATAGTGCAGCCGGTAATTCAAAATGGCGTCAATCAGTTAATTTCTAGTAATCAGTTTTATAATGTTTTCGTAAAGTCACTAACTTTCGTTCATAAAGCTACTATTAAAGAACTGAATGTTCACTCATCTGGACTTACCCTCAACTTCCATCCGCTTGTTGTTTCTGCCGTTACAGAACTTAATAAGACAAGTATCTCAGAAGTTACTGATTCGCTAAACGTATCTTCGAAAACTGGTGTCATGAAATTCAATACCTCAAAACTCGATAACCTACGCCACAATTACCAGCAATTGGTATTTGTATCTAAATTAATCATTATACTGCCGATATTAACCTTAGTCATTGCAGTCTTTTTATCTAAGAGAAAATTAAAGACTTTCGGCAATATTTACATATATTCATCAATTCTTTTATTGGTTTTTGTAGTAGCGATACATTCTGCACCATCTTTCGTGAGCACATCAAACCTAGATCAAACTGCAGCGATTAGAAGTGCGATTTCAATTATTACTCATAGCCTAATGGAAGATACAGCTATCCTCGCAATATTATTACTAATTATAGGACTTGGGGTTCGAAGATATGAGAAACAGATTAGTTCGCTTCTTCATGGCTTATCAATGAAACTAAAAAAATAAGTAGCTTTTTACCACTTTAGTTTAAAAGTTTTAATTACAACACCAAGAAGGGAAGAGTAGGGAACGAATCCGAAGCTTCTACTATCCGTACTTTCTTGTTCATTATCTCCAAGTAAATACAGTAGGGCAGGGGGCGAAATTTTAACTACCCTTTTTATAATTTCCCTTTCACCCACTTTTACTATTACTATATCCCCTATTTTTGGTTTTTTCCTGAAGGCAATAACTATATCCTTCTCATAAAGAGATGGCTCCATAGATGTACCTACAATCCTTCTGGCCAAAAGCATAGCTGCCCTATTTTTTTGAATCTTCAAACATAGTTACTATTGTGCCGACCATAGTACTAAGTTTTTGACATTCTTCTTCACTGACATGCTGCTTGACTGAACTAGCTTGTTTAATGGTTTGCCAAAATGTTGTATGCAAATCAGGAAATTTCTCTAAATGCTCCGGCTTAAAATAATCACTCCACAATATGTATAGCTGATCCTTTACTTTTTGTGCATGTTCTTCTTTTATTTGTATAGCACGAACGAAATTATTATTTTTCTCTAAAGAGTCGAGTTCTCCGTATGAAAGTATCTTCTCGACCATCTTTGCGCAAGTAGCCGCCGCGTGAGTCATTGTATNAGTTTCATAAATACCACAAGGAAGATCGCAGTGTGCATAAACAGGCTTTAAANAATTTCTTAACATTTCGAGGACTCCTTTAAATTACTAACAGTATAGCAAAATCTATCTGCTGTTTTCTTGTCGCCATTTTTCTATTGCAGCATGGTTTCCACTCAATAAAACATCAGGCACGGTCATATTCTTAAAAACTTCAGGGCGNGTGTATTGAGGAAACTCCCTATTAACTCCATCACTAAAACTCTCNATCTCAGCACTCTTCTCNCCGCCTAGTACTCCCGGAAGTAATCGAACAATACTGTCTACGACAACCATAGCGGGAACCTCTCCTCCNGTAAGCACATAGTGACCAATACAAACCTGATCATCCACGAGTGACGTGATACGCTCGTCATAGCCTTCATATCTTCCGCAAATAATAATAAGATCCTGCTTTGCNGCAGCATAANTCTGCGCATGTTTTTGCGTNTAGTCGAACCCTCTGGGGGTCATCAATAATACTTTCGCCTCAGGTGATAATTTCTTGCAGTGCTCTACGGCAGCAAAAAGTGGTTCTGGCATAAGTAGCATTCCATCTCCGCCCCCATAGGGAGTATCGTCAACTGTCTTTCTATTACCTACTCCAAATTGGCGTAAATCAACTACCGAGAGTTCAACGATAGCTTTATCTTGGGCTTTCCAGAGCATGCTCGCTCCAAAGACACCGCCAAACATATCGGGAAATAATGTAATTACTTGTATTTTCATATCTATGAAAGTATACAACAAAAAAAGACTACTCCTAAGAGAGTAGTCTTTTATTTTATTTCTATCAATTAAACGTCTAGGTCGTCGAGTTCTTCGAGCTCTCTTCGAGTGTCGCTCACAACACTGCTAGGAGTTTCTTTTTCTTCATATGAGTTATCAGCATGAGAAGTTTCTCGCTCGCCTTCTTCTCTTGGAGTTCGCGCATGCTCCCCAACGCCATTATCCACAATCTTAAGATTGTAACGAGCCTCATTCTTTGTTCCAAGAGCTCTTAGGAGTGTTCGAATACTTTGAGCGGTAGCACCTCTTTTACCTATGACACGACCTAAATCTTCTGGATCTACGGTTAGTTCAAGTAGAACTCCCTTTTCATCAACTCTGCGTTCAATTTGAACTGCATCAGGATTACCAACTAGAGATTTAACGATATATTCTACAAATTGGACATCTATGGTTGTATTAGACATACTGGAAACTCCTCATTTACTGTTAATACTCTAAGTATACAATAAAAAAACTCGAGTCAAGCTCGAGTTTTAATTTATCAATTTAGGTAAAGCTTTACGCTT
>JGI24890J29729_1001178_pt1 | contig 12580 bp, 26 predicted proteins | sample FreactcultureFD7_FD_29729 | JGI IMG/M metagenome (IMG submission 29729)
TCTTTAGATGGTAGGTCGAGCTGACTGGGTTCAGGTAAAGTCTTCGCGAGTGCGGGCGCTGGCATATCTTCTGCGGTCCATGACATAACAATCTCCTTTTGTTTGGTTTCTTCTTGCGTACTTTTTTAGATTTAGACTCTAACGCCACTGGTTGGGGCCATAGATGGTTGTGGTGGGGCAACGGGCAGTGGGCCTGAGGGCGGCGCCTGGGGACCTCCTCCTTGAGTTCCACCAACTGGCGCCATAGGTTGAGGAGGCGGAGCAGCTTTGGCTTTAAGAACCTGAACAGCACTAAAGTATTGATAAAGAAGATCCATCTTTTCTTCTTCTAAATCTGTGACTGCATATTTATTAATAGTTTGAACCGTCAAAGTAGTGGCTAGATCTGTTGGATCTAAGACAAAGCTATCTGGTGGGGAGTAGCCCTTTTCACCTTCTTCAATAATAGCGTCTAGGTCGTGAAGGATTCTTTCTTCAAGGGCTACCGCCAATTGATCACTTTGTTCAAGGTCTGGGAAGTTGCTTAATCTTCGAAACTCTTGATTAGAGATTTCACCAGCTGCGAGCATTTCACTTAGTTTTGCCTGCCGGCCAACTGGATCTTTAGGCAAACTTGATTCATCAAAGCACTGGATGATGTAGGTATCTTTAAGCATCCCTACTTTTGGGAGCTCTACTTCCCTGGTGCCGTCTTTACCTGGGTAAACTGTAGTGTAAGATCCTTCAACTTCTGCAATATCAGCTGCAGCATCAATCATCTTGTAGGCTAGATCGATGTAGAAGTCTTGATAACGTCTTTGAAGGGCTGCAAAGCGTTCAGTCTGAATATCATCAAGAGTTCGCATGGCTTCGCCACTTGTAACCCCTGTTTGCTTTTGCCCACTAGCTGACATGGCGCTAATGCCACTCATTTGATAGGCGTTTTGAATGAGCCATTTAATGTAAGAATAGATTTCTTCGTTATTCGACGTAGCGTTCACAAACTGAGGAGCTTCTGCCATCGTCTTAACTTTGATGATGCTAGAGATGTTGTTGTTAAAGGCAGTCTCAAGGACCTTGGAAAGCTCTGAAATGATTATCTTTGGCACTCCAGTCATTTCAATCGACTGAGAGGCAATGATGAGCATTTTATAGATTTCCATTTGTGTGGGGAATAGGATTTCAGCCATGCCTTGGCTAAACCAGCCCACTGTGTTTTGGTTGTAGTCTAATTTTGCAAACGGGAAGTAATCCTTATCCCATTCTTCATCAAGCAAGCACCCTTCAGAGCAGACAATTGTGTGCCTGCCATCTTTAGCGTCCTCTCCGCTTGGTAAGTGCCAGCCTTCGGCTATGATAATTTGATCTGAAACTGTATCTGTGCTTTGGGGGGAATTATCGACACTGCCGCCTTGGGATTTATAGATCTTTTCTGATTCCTTAGGCATGGCATCAGCAAGAAGGCCGCGGTCACAAAGTTTCGTGTGAATTAGGGCTTGTGGTTTTCTGTAGTAGGCGTCATTGAAATCAACAAGCAGCTCTGTTTCAAGAGTGCGCTCTAATGCAGTCTTTTTATCCTTCTTAACTATTTTAATGAGACCATTGCCAAGCATGGCAGAGTCTCTAAAGGCTTCAGCCCCTAAGGCATAGGCCTTGGTTCTGTGAAACTCCCCCATGATGAAGTTATTAAGTTCTTTAGCTAATCGTCGTTCTTTGTAGTGACCACCATCGGTCAAAAATACAGGTCTTGGGTTCTCTTGGCATATTTTCGAGGTGATGGTGTCGATACAAGAATACACGACATTTGCCGTGGGGCGACCCATTGGCATTTGCTGTGAGTTATCCAAGGTCGATGTGCTTGCGAGGTAATTATATAAAGGCTTCCCAGAAAAGAGACGAGAATATAGGGAGGCTTGCCTGATTCGTGCTGAATGGAAATTCTTGAGGAACTGCGTGGTTGATAAAAGCTGAGCACAGAGTTCTTTTTCATCTTCTGCTAACCACCATTGGTAATAGCCATTAGCCTTTGGGATAGTCTTCTTATCCCGAGGGTCAATGACTTTGTCTTTAGGCTTTACAACTTCAATTGGTGCGACTTCCCAAGCCATTAGTTAGCTCCTGCAGGAAACATTTGGTCAGCGAGTTGTTCTGGAGTCATCTTTACAAGGTTAAGAAGTTCTTCTGCTCTTTTGGTATCTTCTGGGTTTGCAAACTCCATTTGCTGTTGCTCTTGAGCCGGCTGGGCTTGAGCTTTTGCCGGGAGCTTCACTTTTGCATCAAAGGTGATATCAAATTCACCACTCTTAAAATGAATGACTCCATTCGCCTTTAGCGTCTCAATGAGAACAAGAGTCTTTTTGATGCCCACTTATAAGCCCATGTCGTCAAAGTAAGAGTTAATGCGCTTCATGGATTTCTTAAGCTTATCTTTGCTTTGAGAAGACTCATCCTCACCCATTTCAGTAGCACTAGCTGGCGGATGGTCGGGGTCCCCAAGGGCTACGTTGACTTCACCTGCCATTTTGTCGTCCCAGGCTTCATTAGGATCTACTGCCTCTTGGCCAGCATCATCCATATCGGGACGCAGCTTATTCTTCTTCTGCTTACGAATCATTGCGCTAATATCATCAAACATTTCATTGCTCCTTTAGATGATTTAAAACTTCAGTCGAGGTGCCGTGAAAGGCATTTAGGCGTTGGGCTCGTTCTAAATAGGTGTGCTGACGAGTGAGGTGTCCTTGTGGGATTTCTTTACCTTCACGAGCGGCATATCTGCCCCGAGCGGCATATCTGCCCCGAAGCACGTTCTCTGGTTCGATGATAAACACAGGCTTTGTTTTCACCATATGGTTAGCTAGAGTTTCCATAATCTCTGATAGACCAAATGGGGTGTTAGCTAGAATTGGCATCGAGCGTTCTTTGGCAGCGTTGATAAGAGAATACATGTAGGCTTTTTTGTCTTTGAAGGAGTCATGCTCCATCACATGAAACTTGTCTTGGAGTTGAGAAGACACCCAAGACTTGCCAGTGCCAGGACTGCCTACGAGGATGAATACGTCTTGCACTATTCTTCCCCGCGCTTATTCATGCAGGACATGATCAAAGCCTCTAGGCCTTGCATGAGTTTCTTTTTGTCTTTGGACTCAATGGCGGAATGGATTTCTTCACCTAGCATTCCATGGATTTCATCATCTGGATCTGATTCCTCTGCCGGGCCTTCTTTAATTTCCCCACCCTCTGCCCAATCAACTCCACCATTAAAACCTTTGGTGAAGCCCTTAACTTTGTCTGGATCTGGTGCCGGTGGGGGGGTTGATGGCTTTACTTCACCACCATCGTCCATCTTAGGTCGCTTCTTGTACGTCGGTCCCATTGGACTCCTCTTTGTTAGATATGATTTCGATTAATGCTTTGAGGGCTTGTATTAAGTTTTGTGGGTTTTTTTCATGTATCGCAGCCATGAGCTCATCAAGAGTCGATTCAATCAGCTCGTCATCTTCGCTAAAGCCGTATTTTGAGACTCCCGAGAGCTTACGTAATGTGGCTGGAGCTCTTTCTTTTAGAAAGGGGAGCTTGTTCATGTAATTGTTGGTATGCTTTAGATCTTAATCCGACCAATCATGCCAAGGATCACGGCCTTGAGCATTCTTCACCCAACCCACGTTGAGGTTAGGGTCTTTAAGGGCTTGCTCGCGCATAATCTTTTCTCTAATCGCAGCCTTATGCAGTTCTTCTTGTTCTCTGATGTATTCAGGCGTGCCTTGGGCGTGGACTACCTTTGCAGGGCTTGAGAGAAAATGATAACCGTTAAACCAGCCATACAATAAAGCATCACACCTATGATTAGGCAGAGAAGGATGTTCTTTACGTGGAAGCTTTATCTTTTCCCCGTCTGTTTGCCATACGAGCGACATCATTTCATCAATGAGGTCATGAAGGTCACACTGGATTTTAACTTTACCTTGGATGAGGTCCCCGTTGAGGATCTCGATATGATCAGATTTACCAAGCTTATCGGCGTATTCAAAGAGGATCTGAGAGCGCATGGTCATGGTCTCAACGCCTTGCTTGTTGGCACCATCAATAATGACTGAGTTACAAGGGTATTTTTTGTCATTTAAGAACTCTAGAAGCTTTGTCTCGACCGCATCAAAGGTCATATGCTTTTGTGCAAAGGTCTTTAGCACATAAAAGTTTGGTTCATTATCGTGATAGGCAGATAGGACAATGGCTGTGTCATCTTCCCAGCCTAGGTCACAAGATAATATGTAGTGCCAGCCTTTTGATTCTGGGTGTGGCAAATCTCTAAAGGTGTTTCGTTCTAGGTGAAGTTTGTAAACCAATTTATCAGTCTCAATCACCCATTCATTTAAATACCATTGACGAAACTGTGGGGTTTCCATATACAGGGGCCGATTCTTGGCTATCTCCGTAAGCTGGGCTTGCCAATCAATGAAAGGGTTTTGGTGTGCCGACCATTGATGCAAGCTCCAGCCCTGCTCTTTGCCATTAGTGATATCAAAGAATAATCCTTGCGTGATGTTTGAACTCGTTCCAAAGAAGCAGGTGGTGCCCTTTTCATCAGCCATGGCAGGACCTAGAATGTCATAGACTAAATGTCTCATGTTCACGGTGTAGAGTGAGCCCTCATCAATGCAGACAAGCCGGTACTTCTTACCTAAGAGCTTATTCATTTCATCTTCACTGACATCAACGCCTGCAATCCTAATGATTGAGCCATTGGGGAAGGTGTAAGTGAGTGAGGCTTTATTAAGTTCGATGTTTAAATTGTGTTTGCGGTTAATGACCTGGAGGATGTCTTTATCAATGATGTCTAGGGCTGTTTGACGTGTAAGGCCTATGAATAAACAGTTTGAGCCTGGGTATTTAAGACACGTCTCGACCATATAAAGACCCGCGGTGTAGGACTTTGCAGCACGACGTGTGCAGTGAAGGGCTTTTAGCTTTGAGGGATCATCGATGAACTTGCGTTGTTCTTTAAAGGCATCATTACTTACAGTATTTAGTAAGTTTTGGTGATTGGTGGTCTTTGTGCTTAGGAACTTCTCAAGCGCCTCTCGATGATTTTGTTGCAAGTTCGATCCTTCTTTGCGTTTCAGCTACAATGATTTCATCCGGGAGCTTCTCTAAGACAATTTGAGCCCGTTCCATTTGATCTAAGTACTGTTTACCAAGCCAGATCATCATGACTACATTGCCATTAAGTGCTGCATGCCACTGGGCTCGCCTAAGGGTTTGTTTACCCCTCTCGCGCCCTTTCTCGATAACTTCCGCAAAACGTCTTTCGATGGTATCAACTGAACAGCCACAAACTGCTGCTATTTCTTTCATTGTGCAAAAGATAGAAGCTAGTTCTTCGACTTGAGTTTCATCTATCTCAAGCTTTGCTGGCATCCTTAGATTCTCCTTGTGCAAGTCTCACATAAATGACGTTAGCAAGTGGCACGATATTAGTTTCACTCTCACATTCCCAGATGAGTCCATGCGGGGTGTAGAGCATGGTTTTTACTTTGTACTTATTGTCTTTAGTGACGAGACGAAACTCTCCAACGGGTTCTTTGTTAAGCTTTGGTGGGACTGGCTCATGAAATCTTGCGTGGGTGCAAGGTATGCCGGTCTTCATTAATTTATTTAGGGCTTCACTCACTAGCGCACCTTTAATTCTTTCCTAGTGACAATTGCTTTTGCAATCCTTGTTAGCGGCTCTGCCACATGGGTAAAGCCTTTGGTGAGGATCTTTGCAATGCCATTCTTTCTATAGCCGATCTTCACATAAACAAACTCTACTGTCTTATCATTCATAACTGCGTAGGCCACTATTTGATTTGGATCATCGTCAAGACAAGCGATCTTGACCTTTGAGGCCCTTAAAATGTCTCTGATTTCTTTGTTGATAACTCTGTGGAATTTATTGGTCTGAGGTTCTTTATGATTCTCATACCAAATGGAGTTTCTCCAGGTACTAAATAAAAAAGCGCCATCAGTTTCATGATCATAAGGTCTAATGATGACTTTTGTTTCTCTTGGGATTTGTTCTTCTATACTCATGGTGTTCATCCATTCCTTTAGACGTACGATTGTATGATGAACGGTGAAGGGGGAAACATTTACTGCGCTTGCGATATCACGCTCTGAACTACCATCAATAAATGCAGTCCAGATGGTTTTGATCTTGAGATAAGTCAGGACTGAATTGCCGTGCTTGCATAAAAACTCACATGCCTTCATGAATTCCGGGTGGGTGCTAAAGCGATCTTCAATGGAGAAGACTGGTGTGGGGAAAGAGGATTGTATTGGAAGTCCTGCTGCTTGAACTAGAACTGTATCAATAATATCTGAGAGCTTATCTTGGGTAAGGTTAATGAGTTGGGATGTGCCGGTCCATTTCTTCAAGGGTCGGCCCCCGTGATCAGCATCAATGAGGGTGCCGTCTTTTGCGACTTCGCTTGAGAGTTGAGCCTGGATATGGTCTTCGATATCGATGAACCCTTCTTTTTTAAGGCGTGCGTAGTACTTATCTTGCATTTCTTTGAAACGGGGATGCTTGCATGGATCAGAGTACCATTTACTGCATCGCTTCATTTATAGCTGGCCCCTGGGTTGTTTCAGGTGGTGAGGTGTCAATGCCATTATTGGTTGTGATGTCGCTAGAGGCTTGTCCTGGCGTTAAGATGCTATCTTCCGGGTCATCAATGCTTGGAGACTCTGTTGTGCCCTCTTTGGCCTTAAGTTTGGCTTGGATTTCTTGCACACAGTCATAGGTTACGTGGCAGGATATGCGATTAACGCAGGATTCAAAAAGATCAGACTTAAGGACTCTACCATGTTTATGATCCATAGCGTGTATTGCACTCATGAGGATTTGGGCTAGGTAATCAGCACTTAAGAAGAGCGGATGGCAGAGCTTATTGACCTCAATTAGGATCTCGTTTGTGAGGCTCTCGAATTGTTTCATCGTTACTGGCAGATAGATTGAATTTTGGTCGAACTTTATTTTCACGTTGGGTCTCCTTGGTTTTATTAACTAGTTCTTGCATAACTTCATCATGGCTCATGCCTTCTTTAAGCATCTGGCGCCATTTAAGTGGGTTCTTAAATAAACGAAAACAAACTCTATCTAGGAATGTTTTCTCATCACGGGACAATTTCAAGTTTGCCCTCTTCTGGTGAAGGTAATGGCTGTATCGTGGCTTTTGTCTTTATCTCCTCAGCAACGATAAAATCAGTTTCTTGTTGAAGCTCACTCACTCTAGCTTCAAGCAGTTTAATCTCTCTGTCGAGTCTAGATTTAAGACTGACCTTATGTCCAAGTATGGTGCAGGCATTGGTGTATTCCTGATCGACTTCGGTCTTGGTTCTAGGTGTTAATGACTCTTGTGGCATAGCCGTTCTCCTCTAAAAAGCGTTGGACATCACTTAAAGACTTAGCCACTAAGGCTAGTCCCCTATTCTTGATCACATTGTTAATAAACTGGGTTTGTTCTTGCGAAGGCTTGCCATACCTAGCTTTGACTTCGATGGCAAAGAAGGTGCCGTCTGGAAGAATGCCGATTATATCGCTTGAGCCGCGCGCCGCATAAGGGCTATTGTTTTTCCTATAAATACGCTTAGTATTATCCCATATCCCAACGACGTTATTTTTCCATGCAAAAATACCCAGTATCTTTAAATAATTAAGAATAGAATTCTCTATCGCCTTCTCTGAGAGTGGGTTTTTAGACATGCTTCCATCCTCGCCGAGAAGCTACCCAATTTACAGATTGCCTTGCGATACCAAAAAGTTTTGCTAGCTCTCTAGCATTTGATTTTGTTCGTGATTCTCTTTTGTAGTTTTGACGAATGTATTCTACTGCTTCTGGAGTTAATTTAGCTACATTCGTTTTTTGTCCAAGAGGCCTAGTCATATGGATATCTTTATCCATATCGTTCTCTTTTGATGTTTTCCATTGGAGATTTGAAATATGATTATCTGACTTTATCCCATTTAAGTGGGCCGCTTGATATTCTTCTGTTGGCGGTGGACCATGGAAATATTCTAAAACACAGCGACTAACCTTTAATGTTTTTCTCGCCTTATTATATTGAAGATCGACAGACAAATAACCATCAGTGGACTCAAATGGCTTTAAAATCTTTTCTCTATTTCTATTGAATTTGATGGATTTAAATCGACCAAAATTGCTGACATAATAATCAGGAAATCCATTAATTGGTTTCCATAGTTCTTCTTCAGTGGGCATTAAGAAACATTGAAAAGAAGTATCGGGCTTTGATCAATATTATTCTGCAAGAGACTCAGATTTTGTCTGAGCACGTCAATCTTTTCTTGCAAGTATTTTAGTCGTTTGGGGCGGTAGATCAAGTCGGGTTGATCAAGTTCATCTAAAGATAAAATTAACTCTGCCTCAACCATGGACATCTTTTGAGTAATCTCTTCCATGTCTATAGAGCGTAGCAATGATGTTATTGTAACACAAGTCAGGATTTCATGACTGTTGCTCATCTGGACTAATGACTGTGTAATCATCTTCGATTGGAAACTTGTACTGTTTTTTAAAGTTTCGCCACTTCCCAGACTCAATAGCGTCTTGAAAAGATGTAGCCCCAATCTCAGCCAAGGCCTTTTCTAGTCCTGCCGGCACCTCTTTGCCTTCCCAAAGCTTGTGGAAATATTCACGGTCTGCAGCTTCTTCCCCTTCGCGAATCCTTCTTCTCTCAATACCAATAATCTCTACCCAATCAACGCCCTTTACGTTGCGAAGCAAGATATTGCTAACCGTGCTTTCTAGCCACTCAAGGGTTAGGTCATTAAGCTTACCAAAGATGATCTTTCTTTCAGCGTCTGGGTATGTCCATGGACCAAAGTGCTTGCGTAAGCGGTCCATTTGTTGGTTAAACTCATAAAAACTGATCTTCATTTCCACGGCTCCTTGCGTAATCGATTGACAGCAAAAAAACATCGGACATATCTTGAGCTCTCAAATACAAACACATAACGAAAACAAAGCCACTCTTACTATCGTGCGTAGCATGTGCTTTCAGCCAGTGTTTACGCTTTTAACATCCCTTCCTTAGTTAAATTCCTAAAACAGGGACGAACGGAGACGAGATCTTCAAAGCTTGAGAAGTTCATCTCTTAAAGCTTGACCTGGCGTTAGTCCTCCCAGTGGTCGCAACGCGTGTATCGATCTTGGATTCAAATTCAATCTCCCAAACCTTGGTTTCTTTCTCGGTCTCTTTGCCCTCATGATTAAGGCCTAGCGTCATGGCTTGCGTTGGTGTTGTTTGCCGAAGCTTATCAATGATCTTTTCTAGGTTGTAAACACCAAAGTTCTTCTTTGCAAAAGCTATAGCCTCGTCCTTTAAAAGCCCACTGGTTGAGTAATGAGACCCATGAAGCGGATCAAAGAAATTAAAACTACCCTCTGAGAACTGCAGAATGACCTTCATTCCTTCCCCTCAAACAAGTCTTTACAGTATTCGTCTTCCAATTCGACTAATTTCTTCATGATTAAAATGAGTTCTTCCATATCAGGATAGAAGAAGTAGGCATGATTCTTTGTTTCTTTGGTTCCAAAGTAAAGATGTCTGATGCCATCAAAGTAAGCTACCCCATGCAATAATACTTCAGCGGTGGTTGTTGGATTTTGCCATGGGTTATCTGGATATTTTATAGCTAATTTACCATCATAAAGAACTCTGCCAGTTTCTTTGATTGAACAGAAATGAAACCCACAGCCAATAACTTCTGGATCTTCTTCATCTTTAATGACCTTGTAATGAAGCCTCACTTCATCTGTGATTTGATGAAATGGCCAGGTGATTATTTTCTCTTTTAGGATGTCATACTCAATTGATGAATATAGTGGAGTTTCAATCATGGACATCTTTTATATCCCCATTAATCTTTCAAAGGCTTCTTTGGCTTGTTCAGGAACCACTGCATTGCCCAAGCACTTAATTCTGTCCACCCTCCGCGGTACCCCATGAGCCACTCGACCTACTGGGGGTTCAACTGCCCACCAACTGCTTTGGGAAGATCCATCGATTGTCGATTCTTTCCGCCGCTGCCTTTGTAATCTCTGGCCATCGGAGTTGGAAACATCTTCACTGTTGGAGTGGGCAAGTAAGAACCATCGTTCTCTTTGGTGATTCATTCTTCCTTCCCATCAAACAAGTCCTTTAAGCATTGCTTCATTAAACGTCTTACTGTCTCTCTGGTCTCTTTTGATGCCATCATGTACTTATGATGAATGTCTTTAGGGACTCTCACACCAATAGACCAATGAAGGCTTGTCTCACGCCTTATTCTGGTCCTAGGTGGGAGTTTGTGGTCAGCGAAGGGCATTTGGGTTTCCTTTGTAGATGTAGTCTAGGACCTTGCTAAAGCTTGTCGCATCTATCTTCCAGGCTTCATTCTCAGTGTCTCCTGGGCTTGATCTTAGGCATTCTAAGAGGTGTTGACCTGCTTCTTGTCTTGGTAATGAAGCTAGATAGTGCATGAAGGCCGGTGAGACTTGGTTCATTTGTGATTCCTCCATCCAGGGACCAGGTGTGTGTTTGCTCATGACTCATGCCTCATAATTTCGATGCGTTCACTCTCATAGGCAGAGCGATCATACTCGTCGTAATCAATATCTTGCTGATTCTCAAGGATGGATTCACGCTCACAGCGAAGGTGCATTTTCTCGTTATCGCCCTCATCGCCGAAGTTAAAGGTTTCGCCACAATAGATGCATTTGCATTTTTGTTTCATAGTACATCTCCTTATATCTAGAGAATACCACACATGGTTATCAATCAGTAACGATATTGTAAACATTGCACCATATTGATACAATATTAACCTTGCAAAAAGAAAAACGTTTACCTATCTTAGCTTCCAGAGATGGATTCTAGAGGGAAACATTTGTTCGTCTTGCTCGGGGCCTTAAGAGAAATTACTTGGGCTGGATCTAGGGATTAAGAGCTCTTGTGTCGCCTCTCCCTAGGCCCCGGGCGCTTTATAAGGAGAATTGATGATTGCTTTTTTCAATGACGCTAAAATCAAGCAAAAATATCTAGACAGGGTGAAGGCCCACGCCCACGCCGATGAGATCATCAAAGGCAAATACTGGGAAAACGGAAAAGGCTGCGCAGTAGGCTGCACAATCCATTCTGAAAATCACGCAGCCTATGAAACTGAGCTTGGAATCCCGCAATGGCTTGCTCGATTGGAAGATCGAATCTTTGAAGGCATGCCGACTGAACGATCCATGAAATGGCCGGCTCAATTTCTTGAGACAATCAATCTTGGTGCGGATTTGGAAAAGATCAAAATCCCAATGCTGATTTTCATTGTTGAATCTGCGCGTGAGAAAACCAAAAACGAAAGATCGCTCAAAGCCATTGATGGCGTGCTGACTGAATTAAAAAAAGATCCGATTGACTTTGAGAAGTTGCACGAAGCGCGCTCTGCTGCTTATGCTGTTTATGATGATGCTTATGATGCTTATGCTGCTACTTATGCTGCTGATGCTGCTTATGCTGNTTATGCTGCTTATGCTGCTGATGCTGCTGATGCTGCTTATGCTGCTGGTGATGCTGCTACTTATGCTGCTTATGCTGCTGNTNATGCTGCTACTTATGCTGCTGGTGATGCCGGCTTCCTCGCCAAAGAAAAAGAATTCGTGAAACTCGCAGACAAACTTTTGGAATTAATCAAGGAATGCAAATGAGTTGGAGATGCTTCTTTGGTTTTCATAAGTGGGGGAAATGGGAATCAACCAACATAACGACCATTTATATCGACCGCGGAGATAAGAAATTTACAACAGAAGGACAAAAAAGAACCTGCTCGATTTGCAATAAAAAACAACTGAGGACTTTATGAACGATGAACCAAGATTTAGGCCTGATCCCAACTGGCGCCCCAGTGATGCTGATGTTGATGAGATGCAGACCCGTTATGAGGAGAGGATGAAAAACGCTAGAGTGGGGGAGCTTGGCAGATTTGGCGTGGTTACACATCGATTTAATAACCTCACCATTCAATCTCAAAACCCGAAGGTCGTCTATCGCTTTAGTAATCTTGTGATTGAGTCTGAAGATCCAAACGTGACATTCAAAACATTTGGTCAACATATGGATAGTATTTTTGGATGTGATAATTATGTCGCAGATGCAGAATTAAAAAAAGGAGAATGAATGGGCAAGAAAGAATCCAAACGATACGTGATCATAAGAACTTATTCCGCTGGGGTTTTTGCGGGATATTTAAAATCAAAATCAGCCGATGGCACACAGGCAATTTTGGATGAATCAAGAAGGCTCTGGTATTGGAAGGGTGCCGCATCTTTAAGTCAGCTAGCTGTTGATGGCGTGAGATATCCAAATGAATGTAAATTCCCAGCGCCAATTGATGGTCATGAGCTAACTGGCGTTATTGAGGTAATCCCTGTGTCACCACAAGCTAAAAAGATTATTGAGGCTGTCCCTATATGGCAGGCGTAAAGACTGAAGTAAAAAATGACGGCTCCGGCTCCGGCTCCGGCTCCGGCTCCGGCTCCGGCTCCGGCTACGGCTCCGGCTCCGGCTCCGG
>JGI24890J29729_1001179_pt1 | contig 12574 bp, 9 predicted proteins | sample FreactcultureFD7_FD_29729 | JGI IMG/M metagenome (IMG submission 29729)
TGGGTTAATAACTGGCACCAAATACGCAACGACTCAGAAGATGACCGTTACCACATTATTTGCGACTTCTACGACACCAAAGAAGTAACCAAACAATTTAGCTATAAGGGCAATATACAAGAGCTTGAAGAGCATGCAAAATTGATGCGTCAAAAGATTGATGAAGCGGTTATTGAGCCTGAGCTATTAGCCAAGTTTGAAGCAGTAAGACAAACCTTCGTTACTAAAAAGGTGCAATAAATTGAGGTATGCCAGACCCATTTGGAATATCCGAAGGAGTAAAAACCCTTAGTGGTAGCCTTGATGCAAGTCGGGAAGCCTCTAAAGGGCTATCTAAAAGCATTGAAGGTATTCAGCAAGATGCAGCAGATGTAGCCCAAAAGAAAGCAACAGAAAGACGTAGGGCGTTGCGAGAAGCGGAGTTTAAGAAGCAAACGGCGTTGATTAAAGCGCTGGAAGATTGGAATAAAAAGAAACAAATTAGCGACCAAGAAGCCAAACTAAAGATCGACTTTGTAAAAAAGTATGGTGCTAAAGAGTGGGAAGCAGTTTTAAGAATCAAACTGGATATTGAGAATATGGAACGTAAAGCAAACGAAGAATATCAGCACGATTTAAAAGAAGTAAGGCGAGTGCAGTTTTATTGTTTTGCACTAGCTGCAATTATTGCGTGGTACTTAACTTGGGGGATTAAATAATGTTTGGTATAGATGACATCATTGGTGTAGGAATGAAGATACTTGATAAGGTTATTCCTGATCCAGCTCAAAAAGCCGAAGCCCAAGCCAAATTAATAGAGCTACAACAGCAAGGCAGATTAGCAGAATTACAAGCGGATACGGCAGAAGCTCAAGAACTGACCAAGCGAGCAGAAGCAGATATGAGCTCAGATAGTTGGCTATCGAAAAACATTCGTCCCATGACATTGATTGCAATCCTTGCTGGTTATTTTACGTTTGCAATGTTATCAGCTTTTAATATCGAAACTAATAAATCCTATGTAGAATTACTAGGGCAGTGGGGTATGCTCATTATGAGTTTTTACTTTGGTGGACGTACCCTTGAAAAAATTATTGATATGAAGAGCAAGCAAAATGATAAGTAAAGAAAATACGCCTGGGTTCGTTACTATTTGCGTAACAGTTACCCTTTGTTTAGTAGTAATTGGTATGGTTGGCACAATGATGGCTGGGATGTTTGATGCTGATATTAGCAACGACAAGATATTTGAAGCTATTACCCCAGCATTCCAAACCATTATTGGTGGATTTATTGGCTTAATTACAGGTATTAAGATAGGACAGGACTCAAATGACCAAACTGACTGAACATTTTTCCCTTGAAGAACTAACCCACACGGACCACCGTGAGTTTGATAACACACCTAATGCTGAAGAAACAGCCAACCTTGAGCGTCTAGCTTTGTTCTTAGAGCAAGTTAAAGAAACCCTAGGTGGTAAACCAATTATGGTTAACTCGGCTTTCCGTTGCAAACAAGTTAATGATGCTGTAGGTTCCAAGGATTCTAGTCAGCACCGTATCGGTTGTGCTGCTGATATTAGAGTACCAGGCATGACTCCAGACGAAGTAGTTCAAGCTCTGATGGCTGCACATATCCCGTATGACCAGATTATTCGTGAGTTTGATCGCTGGACGCATATCTCAGTTCCTAACACAAAAGACATGACACCACGCCGACAAGCGCTTATCATTGATAAATCAGGAACTCGCGTCTACGCCTAGGGTAAACCCTCATGCCATTACAGAAATTACAATTTAGACCCGGACTTAACCGTGAAGGTACTGACTACTCCAATGAGGGTGGTTGGTATGACGGCGATAAGATTCGGTTTCGTTCTGGCTTCCCTGAGAAGATTGGTGGCTGGACTCGCCTTTCTAACAATACCTATCTAGGCACTGCCCGTTCGCTGTGGAACTGGACTACGTTAGCAAATGCAAACTTGCTAGGTGTTGGTACAAGTAAAAAGTACTATATAGAACAGGGTGGCGACTACTATGATGTTACCCCTTTCTCGACTATACAAACTGCCCTAGGGGCAGCTCCAGGGCCTTTTGCAGCTTCTACTGGATCAGCTACTATTACTATTACAGATGCCACATATAACCCGCAGGTAGGCGACTATGTAGTATTTTCTGGTGCTGCTTCTCTTGGTGGAAATATTACCGCTGCAGTTTTAAACCAAGAATATGTAGTAGCTACAGTACCATCACCAACTACTTTTACTATTCAAGCTAAAGACCCAACTACGGGTTTACCCGTATTAGCTAGTTCAAGCGATACAAATCATGGCGGAGCTGCAGTAACTGCATCTTGGGAAGTCCCTATCGGCCTTGACCTTTATATTGTAGGAACTGGTTGGGGCGCTCCTCCTTGGGGCTCAGGTGGTTGGGGCTCAGGATATACATCTGGTATTGGCGAACAACTTCGTCTTTGGTCTAACGACAACTACGGTGAGCAGCTTTTTATAGCCCCTCGTGGTGGGGCACTTTATTACTGGATACCAGCTGGTGAAGCCTATCCAAGCGGTGCTGCTGGGGGTTTAACTACTAGGGCACAATCTCTAGCAACCCAATCTACTTCCGCTGGATACTTAGGACAGTTTGTACCAAATACAACAAACCAAGTTTTATCTTCAGCTATTCAGCGCTTTATTTTTGCAATGGGTGCTAACTCTTATGACCCAACCGACTCTGAAACGCCGTTTGACCCAATGCTTGTACGCTGGTCAGATCAAGAAAACCCATATGAATGGGTACCGCAAGTAACAAACCAAGCAGGTGAGTTCCGCTTATCTAACGGCTCTTACATCATGCAGGCTAGGGCAACCCGCCAAGAGATTTTAGTTTGGACTGATTCTGCGCTATATTCAATGCAGTACCTAGGGCCTCCTTACGTTTGGGGCTTTAATATCCTGATGGATAACATATCTGTTATGTCCCCTAATTCTATGATTACGGTTAATAACGTAACGTACTGGATGGGTACGGATAAGTTCTATATGTATTCTGGTCGTGTAGAAACGCTACCTTGCTCGCTACGCCAATACATTTTTGACGATATAAATAAAGACCAAGCATACCAAGTGTTTTCTGGGTCTAATGAGGCCTACAATGAGGTTTGGTGGTTTTATTGTTCTGGTACTTCAACTACAGTAGATAAATATGTCATTTACAACTACTTGGATCGTGTGTGGTACTACGGTACTATGGCTCGTACTGCATGGCTTGATTCTGGTATTCGACAATACCCACTTGCAGCAGATTACCAAAACCTCATTCTGTACCAAGAAAGCTCAGTTGATGACGTGTCTGGCTTAACTCCAGTACCTATTGATTCATACGTCCAATCTTCTGATTTTGACATTGGCGACGGGCATAATTTTGGTTTTGTTTGGCGCATGCTACCTGACGTTAACTTTAACGGGTCTACCGTTGATATGCCAGAAGTAACAATAACGATAAAACCTAGACGAAATTCTGGTACGCCATATGGTGTTTCGAATAGCCCAACAGTAGTAAGTGATAATAACTATGGGGTTTCAGCCGTATATAACATCCAGGAATTTACTGGGCAGGTTTATACTCGTCTACGAGGCCGACAGCTAGCTTTCCGTATTGAGTCAAATACCCTTGGAGTATCTTGGCAGCTGGGTAGCCCCCGTATAGATATTAGACCTGATGGACGCAGATAATGGCTACTACTAACCTACGCCCTTCTAAATCCCCCAATATACCGATTGCACCTGTAGATTACAGTCAGCAATATCAGGATCAGCTTACCAATGCTTTACGGCTTTATTTTAGTCAGATAGATAACTTTACAGGGTTTTTAGCCCAGCCAATATCAGGAACTACAGCCGAGCGTCCAGCAGTTCAACTGCATACTGGGCAAACTTTTTTTGATACAACGCTTAATAGGCCTATTTGGTGGAACGGAACCAACTGGATAAACGCTAGTGGAACAATCGTTTAAATGATAAACTTCAACATAATCAACAGTGAGGCCTAAATGGGACTGCACAATACAGCACATTACTTAAAATCTAAGGGTCGGGGTACCGATACTGAGCTCGTTCACATGTCCAAGAATGAGATTAGAGGCCTTCAGCAGCTTGCTATGGCTAATGGTGGCAGTCTTACAGTTAACCCAGATACAGGTTTAGTTGAAGCTGGATTCCTAGAACAAGCCCTTCCTATTGTAGCTGCCGCTGCCGCTACTTACTTTACTGCTGGTGCTGCTGCCCCTGCCCTTTCTGCTGCTTTGGGTAGTACTATGGCTGGTGGTATTGCTGCTGGCGCCCTAGCTGGTGCTGGTATTTCTGGTCTTACTGCCGCTGCAACTGGTAAAGATGCAGGTAAAGCTGCTCTTATGGGTGGTCTTGGTGGCGCACTTGCTGGCGGTATCGGTGCATACGGTGATGCTGGTTCTGTTGGTGCTGAAGCCACTCAAAAAGCTGCGGTAGATGGTGGAACAGCTGCAGTAGCCCCCGCTACTCCTTCGTCGCCTGTTGACTATAATGCTGGTTTATCTGGTACAAGCCCAACTGTTCCAACCCCAGCACCTGCACCTGCTCCAGTCCCAAACCCACAATCTGGGGGGCTTACAGTAGACCAAATGCTTGCTGGTTCTGGTAGGCCAGAGCTTTCGGGTACAGTTAATAATTTTGACCCATACGCAAAACTTCCTGGGGAAAACTTAGGTGCGCAAGCTGGGGCAAAAACTTTTTACCAAGGTTTAGAGCCAAATGGTATTGGTCGTGGCATGGTTCAAGCATTGCCAGTAGCTGGATTATTAGACCAACAACCTAAGCAACAAACAGGTCCTGAACCACAAAAAGGTATCGGCTTAGGTTTATCCCCTAATTTCCAACGCTATGAGCCAAAGAAACCTAACCCATATTACAGCGCACAGTATCCAAGCTATGCTGCAGGTGGTCCAGTTGAGCAGATGACTCAAAATATGATGGGTGGGCAGACTAATATGTACCCACAAAGCCAGCAAGAACATACTAATTTTGCTACGCCAACTCAGATGCCAGCTAGTGCAGAAGTTATTAAATCTGACTACGATACTAAAACCGACCCATATACTGGTGGGATTATGATGGCTGGCGGTGGCTTACCTGCGGATGCACCTAGATTACATGATGTTGACTTATATACAGATGCAGACCCCAATACTCGTGGTTTAGGTGCTTTAGACGCTACTAACTACCGCAATAAGAAACTAATGGGCAAAGCTGGCGTTAAGATGGCTGCAATGCCAAAGACCGGCATTAAATCTTTAGGTGGTGATTTTTCCGATAGCGGTGCTTCTGGCGGTACATTAGGTGGTTATTCCGATGGTGGACGTATGCTTAAGGGTCCTGGTGATGGCATGTCAGATTCTATTCCGGCTCAAATTGGTCATAAGCAGCCTGCCCGTTTGGCTGATGGCGAGTTTGTTGTACCTGCTGATGTTGTTTCTCACCTTGGTAATGGGTCTACTGATGCGGGAGCCAAGAAACTTTATTCAATGATGGATAAGATTCGCCGTGCACGTACTGGTAAAAAGAAACAAGCACCAGCTGTTAAAGCCGACAAGTTTATGCCAGCATGACGATTACTGTTAGACCAGTATTTACTAATCATTTTCACCAAACATGGCCCTTGGTAAAAGACCTATTTGGTAGCGCACTAAAGTTTGGCGGCGATGAATATACTTTGGATCAGATTAAAGCTTTACTGGCTCAAGGTTCGTGGGTATTATTGGTGGCAGTGGATGAAGAAAATACAGTTCACGGAGCAGCTTCTGTTGAATTTATTAATAAGCCTAATGATCGTGTGGGGCTTATTACTGCTATGGCTGGTAAAGATATTGTGAATGAAGATGTTTTTGGGCAAGTATGTGCACTATTAAAGGCTAATGGGGCTACTAAAGTTCAATGTGCCGCTAGAGAATCAGCTGCACGGCTATATAAACAAGTTGGTTTAGAAGAGCGCTACACTATATTAGAGGCAAAAATATGAATTTGATTCAAAGTTTAAAGTGGTTCTTCGTAGACCAATTCATGTTCTACATGGGTGGCGGTGGCGGTGGCCAATCTGCTCCAACCACATCGTATTCTCAGACATCTAATATTCCTGACTACGCAAAGCCGTACGTTGAGTCTATGCTTGGGGCTACCCAGAAGCAGATGTTTACTACTGATGATAGTGGTATTACAGGCTTCCAAGAGTACAAGCCATACAGCTCCGATATGAATGACTATGTAGCTGGGTTCTCTCCGCTACAGCAACAAGCCCAACAGTCGGCTGGTAATTTACAAGTTCCTGGACAGTATGGCCAAGCTAGTCAAATGACTGGTATGGCTGGTATGGGTTCTTTAGGTTTAGCAGGTCAAATGGCTGGTGCTGGTCAACAGTATGCTCAGCAAGCTCAAGACCCAAATTCTGTTGCTGGATACATGTCGCCTTATATGCAGAACGTAGTCGACTATCAAAAGTCTCAAGCAGTTCGTGATTACCAGATGGGCGCTCCTAAGTTACAAGCGCAAGCAGTAGGTCAAGGTGCCTTTGGTGGTAACCGTCTTGCACTGCAGCAATCAGAAGCCCAACGTGGTTTGATGTCTCAATTACAAGGCATTGAAGCTACTGGCTCACAGAATGCTTTTCAAAATGCCCAACAAGCCCAGCAATATGGAGCTAACTTAGGCCTACAAGGTCAACAAGGTGCATTGCAAGGCTTAGGTCAGTATGGTCAGATGGCTGGTCAGTTAGGTCAGTTAGGTACTGCACAGTTGGGTGCTCAGCAAGGTATCCTTAATACTCAAAACCAGATTGGTGGTCAGCAGCAAAGCCAAGAGCAAACTAAGATTAACCAAGCTATTCAAGACTATGCTACTCAGCAACAGTACCCACTTATGCAGTTGGGCTTCATGTCTAATATGCTCCGTGGCTTACCAATGCAAGCTCAGACTACCCAGATGTACCAAGCACAACCATCTACCCTCCAACAGGGCATTGGTTTATTAGGTGCTGGTGCTTCTTTAGCTGGTGCTTCTAAAGCTGGTGGTGGTGAGATTAAAGAAATGGCTGAAGGTGGTATTGCTGGTTATAAATACGGCGGTGCTATTCCTGAGCCTAAATTAGCTGGTATGGCACAGAACTTAAGCCCTCAGCAGTTACAGCAACGTTTAAAAGATCCACAGTTAGATAGTGGAGAACGTCAAATTTTTGCAGACGCTTTAGCCGACAAGGGTAGAGAAAAGGCTCGTACAGAAGGTATTGCTGCGGCTGGTGGTGGCTTGTTTAATACTATGGGCTACGCTGGTGGTGGCATCTTGGCATTTGCCGATGAGGGTGAAGTTAAGGACCCAGAAGAGTTAGCTAATCAGATTAACTTAATTGGCAGCCAATTAGACGCAGTTAATAAAGAAGCTGGTGGTAAGAATGCTCCTGGTTCACGCCAAAAAGCATATAAAAAAGATGATGCTGCAGCATATGAGAATTTGCAAAAACGCCAAGGTGAATTAAAGGGTGAGTATGCCGACTTAATGTCTAAAGCTGGTATTGATAAACCTGCATTTAACTATCAACCTTCCCGTAGCTTAGGTGGCGGCGTACCAACTAATTCAACTGAGCAAGCAGTATTGGGTACTAAACCTGCTGCAGCTCCAGCACAGCCTACTGAAGGCGAATTTAAAACATTTGATGAGGCTACCCAACGTTACTTAGCTGAACAAAAAGCTAAAAATATAGCCGCAGGCCCAACTGCTGGTGCAACTGGTAGTAAAGCGTATGGTGCCCCTGCTGGTGGCGGTGTTGGCACAGGATCTGATTCAAGCCTTGGCGGTATCTTAGCTGGTCTACGTAAAGAAGGCCCACAAGGTGAATATGGTAGCGACTATCTTAAAACATTGGAAGAAAATCTTTCTGGTGCAGATAAGCGTATGAGCAAAGCTGAAAAGTTAGCAATGGCAAAAGGTTTTCTTAAGTTTGGTTCTACCGCAGCCCCTGGAGGTATTGGTCAGGCAGCTCTTGCAGGTCTTGGTGAGTACACAGAAGGTTATGGCAAGGCTATTGAGTCAGACGAGAAGTACAAAGCCGATATCAATAAACAAAAACAAGACATACTTGCATTACGCCGTGCCGAAGAACGTGGCGATGTTGCATTAGCTACTAAGTTACAAGATAGTATTGCCGACCGTGCAAACCGTATTCAAACGGCACAGATTTCTGCTTCTGCTGCCCATTCTGCTGGTGCCCGTGAAGATGCTTACGTTAAGCAGTTAATGGGTCAAGGTAAAACACTTGAAGAAGCACTACAAATTATTAAGGGTGCTGGCAAAGTAGAAAGCAACTCTATTGCTGCAGCTAAAAATGGACTAGCGCAAATCAATAGTGAGCTAACATTCTTGAAGAAAGATGACCCACGCCGTGCTGAATTAATGGCCGATAGAGATAGATTAATGCAGATCCTAACTAGCGCTGCAAACAATAAATCGGGTGCCCCAGCTAGTGGTGGTAATATGCCAGAAGACATACAAGGGTTGTTAACTAAATATAAAGGGTAAATATGGCTGATTTAGAACAGCTATATGATGCGCTACGCAAGGCTGATGCTGCTGGAAACACAGATGATGCAGCAAAGCTAGCAGGGTTTATTAGGCAACAGAGCGTAGCCAAGCCTGCGGAAAAAGCCGCCCCAGAACAAAAAGCTCCAGAAGATGTTGGCTTTGTTGAAGGAGCTACAGCTGCACTTAAACGTGGTGTTAGCTCATTGGGTGATGTAGCTTCTGGTTTAGGTTTAGCAGGAACAGCAACTTTAGGCTCTAAAGAAAATACCGCAGCTAAGATGGCTGCGATTAAAGCCGACCAAGAAAAGCAACAAAGAGAAGAAACCAAGCCCGCTATGACGGTCGAGGACTTCCAACGCATTGCAGCGGATAAAGGTTTTGCTGCTGCTGCAGCCCAAGCCCCAAAATATATCGTAGAACAGGTTCTTCAAAGCGCTCCTCAAATGGCTGGCCCTCTAGCTGTCGGTGCAGCTGTATCGCCGTTCCTTACACCTATTGGTGGTGCTATTGCTGGTATTGCTACTTATGGTGTGCAACAGTTTGGTAACTTCTTAGTACGCCAAGCACAAGAAAAGAATAGCCCAGAAGAACTAGAAGTAACTAAAGCTGCTTTAACTGCAGCTGGAACTGCCCCCCTAGGATACTTTGCCGACCGCTTTACTCTTGGTATTGGGTCGGTAGGTAAAACTGCTGGTAAGGAAATTCTTAAAGAACTTGCTGCCCGTGAAGGTGCTGGCGCAGTAGCTAAAGAAGTTGGTAAACGTGCTCTTGTAGGTGCAACTGAAGGTGTTATTACTGAGGCACCAACTGAGGTTCTAGAGCAAGCTGCTGAACGGTACCAAGCTGGTTTAAGCCTAACAGATGAGAAAGCCCTAGGCGAGTATAAAGAAGCGTTTTTCGGTGCAGCGGCAGCTGGTGGAGCATTAGGTGCTGGTTCAAAAGGTGCACAGGCATATGGTGATTATCGCAAGGAGAAAAAAGCCCTTGCAGGTGAAGCTGGTGTTGATAAAAGACGTAGTGCTATTGATGAGGCGAATGAATATGATGACAATGGACGACCTATCGCCGGAACAGGTGAGTCGAGCGTTTCAGTACCTAGCGAGCCCGGAGCTGGATCCACCACTGGAACTGATGAAAGTACCGCTCCCAGTATGGCAGCAACTAAGCCTGCTACTGGAGGACTTGATGCTGGAGAAACGCCGCTCGACAATCAACTAAATACGGCTACAAAATCAGAGCTTGATACTAAGATAACTGAACTTAATAAAAAGATAAATGAAGCTGCAGTTTATGTTAGAGATTTAGCTGATACTAATCCTAACGATGAGCGTATTGCTTATGCCCAAGAGCACCTATCTAAACTATACAATGAAGTTTATTCGCTAGAAGCAGCACGTAAAGAGCTACCCAAAGCTACATCCCTTAATGCACCTAGCCAGCAAGGCTTTGACTTTACTGAGCCAGATGAAAATACTAAACGTACTCTAGATACAACCCCTACTGAGTTTGGTTTAACTGCTGAAAATACTAGTGCCCCTGCTGCAAAAGAACCAATTGAACCAATAGTTGAGCCCGACCGTGCCAAGATGATGTTAATTGGCGACGCTAAAGCACCAATGAAGCCATTACAGGCTTTCTTTAATAGCTTGAAGCCATCTACAGTAATGCCAGCTGAAGTTACTAAGTTCAAAGAAGAAACTAGAAAGCTCTTGGATGATGTAGCTGAATTCATTGGTGGCAAGATTACTAAGCAGGTTAGTCGGTTTGAGGGTACGGAGAAGGGTCCGGATGTAAGCGCAGAGCTATCTGGCCCAGAGTTAGATGCACGTCTTGGGTATGTTCGCGACTTCTTTGATAGCCTGAGTATCGCCCCTAAAGAACGTGAAGCACTAACTTCTGCCCTTTCCCAACGCTTTGCTGGCATGTCTATGCCTGAGCAGACTGCGGCTTTACAAGGTTTAACCTCGGTACCTAAGTTAAACACAAGACGTGGTATTGAAGAACTACGTACGAAGTTAAGCCAGGCCCTAGATAACTATGAACGTAAGCGTATAGGCCAAGAAGAAACTGCACTACCATTTAAGCTGACTGATGCCTTGGCTAAGATGGATCCGTACATCATTGCTCGTATTGCTAAAGCATTGAAAGATCTAAACAATATTGATCCATCACAGAGAACACCAGAAGAAAAAGCAGCTTATGCTTACTTTGGTCCTGATACTGGATGGTCATATACAACAGCAATGCGGTCGGCTGCGTTTGACATTAGCTCTAAGGTTGATGAATTTGCTGGTAAGTTATTTAAAGGTCAAGACAAAACCCAAGCTGAGTTATTCCAGAAATGGGTCGAAGAAAACTTACCACAACAAGAATACCGTCGTTTTGAAGCTACCGTAGCCGACTATAAACGCCAAATACTTAAGGCTGAGGACTATAGAAAGACCGCTGAAAAGCTCAAAAAAGAAGGTGGAGTTGCCCGTAAGTACTTTCAGTCTGTTGCCCGTGCTCCTTCTGGCAAAGTTAGCACAGCTTCTATTGCATGGGGTCGTGGTCCTGGTAAGGCAAGCGAAGTTACTAAGCTCGACCCATCTAAGTTTTATCCAATGCACCCAGCCGTACAAAAGATGCTTGAAGACGGTGACGTCAACGGTGCTCTAAAGATTCTTGCTAAGCAAGATACTAGAGGCCAAAGAAAATATACACGTTTTACAGCCCATCTAGCCCAGAAGTTGCTAGATATGAACCTCAATACTACTGTCTTGATTAATCAACAAGGCCGACTAGTAGATTCTTTAATTACCCGTAACGTCGGTGAGCAACGTAGTCAGTTCTATAGCTATATGCAAGAGAACCATCCAGCAATATTTGATGAGTACTTTAGTAAGTCTGACCCACGCCAAGTCCTCAAGGGGCTAGAAGCTATCCAAAGTGGTGAAGTTAAGGTTAAGACCGACCCAATACTTGGGCAGTTTGAAGAAATGCTTGATGAGTATCAACGTGGTGTTGCTACATTAGATTCTAGTGGTAGTTATTTGCCATACCTAAATACCGTCAACTTAAACTTTGATATGGGTGGTGGTAGTAACTACACTTTCCTACATGAGATGATGCACGCTGCTACAGCATACTCATTAAACCCAGATAACTTCGATAAATTAACACCAGCTGAGCAAAAAGCTGTTACAGAACTTACAGCACTATACGAGTTTGCAAGACGTACTACTCTAAAAGAATATGGTTTTACTAATATAGATGAGTTTGTAGCCGAGGCTTTTTCTAATGAAAAGTTCCAGCAGTTGCTTAATTCCATCCCGTATAAAGGTGGCACTGAGCAGTTCTTGGAAGCTGAGCAAATGGCGGTTAGGGATAATGACTTTGCTGAAGCATATAACCGAGCCAAGAAAGAAGGTCGATCTTCCATCAAGTGGAAGGGTGTTGAGTACCAGACTGGCTTTGCGCTGAAATCAAATAAGACCCTGTGGGATAAGTTCACTGAGTTTGTATCTAAGCTATTTGGCATGGACAACGTACTGGGCTATACCCTAGCAAATGCTAACGTAATTATGCAGGCTCCTTCTCCATTGACTGGCGAGGCAGTAGCTTTGAATAACCGAGGGCAAGGAAGACGCTCTGTGCTTAACGGTACGATGCCGACTAACCCAGGATTTATTAAGTTCTTAGATCGTACGTTTGGTGGCAGACCGCAGTGGCATACGCTGAAGTACAACATGTCCCATTTAATTGATAGCGTACAAGATAGCACCCGTAAGTACTATTTAGGTGGCTTTACCCTACGTCAACTTAACGATATGATCGGCAGCCGAGTACCTCAGTTTAGAAAATTCATTGAGAAGTATGAGTTAATGGTCGATGAGCGTAATCGTTTAATTGATCGAAGCCGTCAGATTGGTCGAAGGTTTTTAGACTACCAAAAAAATAACCCAGAAAAATATCAAATTTTGTCTGAGCTAATGATCGACGTAACAAGAGATGAC
>JGI24890J29729_1001180_pt1 | contig 12569 bp, 16 predicted proteins | sample FreactcultureFD7_FD_29729 | JGI IMG/M metagenome (IMG submission 29729)
AACTGCTTGTGGGGAAATAACTTTAGTCATCGTAGACTCCTTATTCAACGTCAATACTCGGAAGAGCCGAGAACTCATCTGCTGCCACGTTAGTGATAGCAGTTCGTAGGTCGCTGGCGGGTGCCAGAGTGTACCCACTACTTACCGCAGAATATAAATCCTTTGGTAAATCCTTTTTGCCTACAACTTTTTCTAAAGCTGCTGGCGATTTCATTTTGTAATCGTACAATTCTTCTTTATCAAGACCAATCTTTTCAGCCCATTCGATTACTTCAGTTGTGCTATTCCAAGAACGCAATGCACGTTTCTGTACTAACTTCCAACCAGTAATATTCTTACCAGATTCGAGTTCTGATTGCACATGAACTCGAATACTACGAACCCAATCTTCGATCAAATCAGCACGCTCAAGAATGTAGCTAACTTGCTCGGCAGATAAGAGTCGCGGATCCACTAATGGAGCAGAGTCAGCAAATTCTAATTTTGCGATATCCTTAGTCTCTTGATGTAAAGCAGGACAACGCGGTTGAGCGGGACAGAATCTGCAATGCTTACCAGCGTGTAAATCTGCTTGGGGTTTCATTGTTTCTTTAGCAGCAATAATTAAATCAGCAGCAAACTTCAAAATATCTTGACGTGTGCAAGACCATTTACGAATCGGACCATCTCTGTGTGGAGCACGAGGTTGAATAATAACCATCTCAATCTCTTCAACTTTTTTTGATTTACCTAATTCAAGCATCGCACCTAAAGCGTAATACATTAATTGAGAATTATCATCCACATCAACTGCAACACCAGCTCCGTGCTTATAGTCGGCAACAATCAATTTAAACTCGAGTGGTACATAACAAGTGCAATCCGAAGTCCCAAACATTGGGGCTGGAGGATTGAGCTTAGATAGATCAAATTTATGTTCGAGTCGCAACTCATTGTCGAGAATATCTAAACTTTTTAAGTAGTCAACGTAAACGACAACTGCTTCAACCATATCAGTTGAAACTTCTACTTCTTCGATTATTTCACCAAGCCAGTTAGACGGATGTAACTTGGCTGCAAAAGCAATCTCACCAAGTTTATGCGCCGCAGTTCCTTCTTTAGAAAAGAAAGTGTCTTTACGCGGTACATCTTTTGATAGTGCTACCGAGCCAGGACAGGCCATCCAACGATAAGATGACGATGCTCCGAGATGTGAGTGAATCATACTTCCTCCATAAGTTCTAAAATCATTTGGCTTTTACGTGCCAATACTTTTGTAACTGCTTCGTCTATGGATTTTGCCAAGCCGAGCATTCTAACAAATACTGGAGATTTCTGACCAATGCGATGACAGCGTTTAGCTGCCTGAGCGTTATCTGCCGGAGTCCAAGATTGTTCCACAAACATTACTTGCGAAGCTGCGTGCAAAGTAATCGCTGTCGAGCAAGCCTGTAGCTGGCCGATAAAAACGCGAACCGAGGGGTCCGCTTGGAAGGTGTCAATTGCTTTTTGTCTCATTGTATTCGTCGTAGATCCTGAGATTGATACTACTCCATATTTTTCTAGGTTTGCAATTAGGGTTTTCCCTACTTCGGTATGTTGGTAAAACACAACGATTTTGCTATAAGCACCACTGTCTATTTCATCCGCAATCATACGTCCGGCGAGCTTTGCCTTAGCAACGCCAGTAGCACGCCTTAAAGAAGCCATTGCCACCATCATGCTCTCTAGATCTGTTTCTTCAGTTAACGAAGCCATCAGCGCCATTACAGCAGGTTCATGCTCCATCTTAGCAATGTCGTCCATCACATCTATTGGCTCGACGGGAACCATATGCCAGCTAATAGGTGGCAAATCTAACAAGACATCTTCCGCTTTACGGCGTAAAAGAATCTGCTTGAGAATGCTTCTCAATTCGTCTTTGTTTTTATTACCGAGAATCTTTGGTCCAAATGGAGTATCTTGTAAGACGCAATATCTTTGCAAGAAACTTATGTAGTTCAATGGACTATCCCCAATAGTGATTAGCTCAGGCCATAGGGCGCGAAGATGAGGCCAGAGTTCGCCAGCATCATTAGGGCATGGCGTACCAGATAGAAGCCACACGTTCTTGGCTGCGGAAGCAATTCCTTTGCCGTAGCAATACTTACCATAGACAGCTAACGTACGCTTTGCCGTACGATTCTTAAGGTAATGAGCCTCGTCCAAAATAAGGACATCAGGTTCCATCTGTATAATTTTCTTCGAAATGTCTACACGTCGCGCTAACGTATCAAAAGATTCGATAAAAATATGCATATCATGTTTGCGCCACATCTCAAACTCTCTAGCCCAATTGATACGAGCCACGGCTGGGCAGATCACTACAATCTTCTTGTAACCCTTGACATTACACGCTTCGATAGCTTGGGCGGACTTACCCAGTCCCATGCCATCAGCTAGGAAAGCAAAACGCCGCTTCGAGAGGAAGTCGGCGCCTTCAATCTGGTAGGGCATTAGCTTCATCCGAGCATCGTAAAGCCGTAGGAAGCTATTAACGCAGCATCTGCACGACCATCATCCTTCTTACGTAAGAAATAATTGACATCTTTGCTAAAGATCTGTGAGGCGCGTGATCTAGCTCCGTCTTTACCGCCAACAACTCTCATGTGCTTCTGCCATTCTTGTGGGGTCACAAGTGTAACAGGAATAGACAGACCAGCTAGGACACCCTCCACCACACCTGCTGCGCGGCCAAAAGCAAACATTGACGATACGCCCTGACCTGGCATGGCGCCTACCTTTTCAAGTATTGCTGATTCAATTAATTGATCACGAAGAATTTCAGCTAGCATGGGAGCTGAAACTTGATTGACCATACGAGTTCCGCGTTTGATTTGCACTGATGGCATATCAAATATCTCAACTCTGCCAGGACTGGCTAAGTCAACTATGGCTAAGGCGCCAGACGCTCCAGGATCTATACCTAGTATTCTCATCGGTAATCTTCGTAAAATAGAACTTTTAGTGTAGCATATCCCAATGGCTAAAGCTGCTCAGTATAAATATCAAATCGATCCGGACGCAAACGCTCAACGCCGAGCCAATGTAAGTGCTCGCCGACGACGTATAAAAGATCAATTATTGGCTTATAAAGCAGGTGAAAGCTGTCATATGTGTCCCGAAAATGAACCAGTTTGCCTAGAATTTCACCATATTGATCCGCGCACTAAAGATCACCCCCCATCTGATTTAGCAAGGGTAAAAGGGTGGAGCTTTGAGAGAATCATTGCTCACTTAGAGACTACGTGTATTATATTGTGTGCCAATTGCCATCGAAAAATCCATAAACAATTACGTGAAAAACACCATAAACCTCCTGCTCGTAAGACCCGTCGGAAAGCCAAGACACTCTGATTGCTTTCTTGATTTGATGGAATTAGTACGCTATAGCCTTGAAGATTTAGGCTACAACGTAACTCAAAGTATTCATGCCTTCATGCCTTCATGCCGTAATATCGTCTTTGGCGCTCATCTTATGACCTCCGAAGAATGTGATTCTGCCCCAGATAATACGATCGTCTATCAGATGGAACAGTTGCCGATGTTCATGTCGGTAGCACTTGAGAGGCTCATGAGACGAGCTACTGTGTGGGAATATTCAGAAGCTAATTTCCCTTGGCTTGTTTCTCATAATATACAAAACGTAAAGTATGTACCTTTTGGGTATCACTATCGAATGAATAGAATCGAGCATAAAGACGATAAACCTTATGACTTTCTATTCTATGGTTCAGAGAATAAACGACGTAAGTTGGTAATGGCGGGCTGGTGGGAGCTTGGCAATAGAGTTAAGTTCGTCTCCAACGGGGCTATAGGCGATGAACGAGACGATTGGATAGCTGATTCTAAGATTGTTGTTTCGATGCATCAATTTCAAGATAAAGTAAAACCGATACATGAAATGGCTAGAGTCTACTATTTGATGTCAAATCGGGTCTGTGTGCTGTCTGAAGTTAATTCTGATACTCACATATACCCTTGGGTAAAAGAAGCGATTGTGACCGCTCCTTACGAAGACCTGATTACTGTTGGCCAACGCTTAGCTAAGGATGATAAAGGCCGTAAAGTGCTGGCCATGAACGCCTGGGAAGCTATTAAACAACATCCCATGAAAGCAATTATTCTAGCCGCATTATAAGGGAAAACCCCTAGACTGAGTATTCAAAAAACGATCTATACTTCTTCTCCGCAGTAAATTTATTAACCACTAAAAGAGGCGATTGTATGAATATTGATCAAAGTCAAGCCCTAGTTGAACTTGCAAGAAATGTAAAAGATGTGAATCTTTTAATTACTAACCAAGTTCTTACTAAAGAAAAAATTATGGAAGCATGGAAGACTATTTTAGAAGTCAGAGCCAATGCAAATTTGGTAAAGTCCTATGTTCTTGACCGAATGGAACAGGAAGAGATAGCAGCATAAGAAAAGCGCCTTTCGGCGCTTTTTTATTTCCTATTGATTTGCTTACCGGTTACTGGGTCATATACTCCAACATCCCCAGTTTGGCTAGTTAACGCATTTAACGCTGGGAAAGCATGAGTATACGGATTACCTGGATTAGCAAACAATAAACCTTTTACTAAATCCTTATGTAAAGCGTAATCAGTAACCGCACCACCCAATAGACCCGCCGCAGTCTGTAAAGTTGTTGATGGATTAATTAAGCCAAGCAAAGCGCCTACGGCCTTATTTTGATTACCAGTACGTGGAGTTTCAAAAGCGCTTACGCTGCGACGTGTAGCTTGAGCAATGTCGTTTACGTCTTGGATTTGATTAGATAAAGCCGTTGGGGTAGCCATTACTTTTTGAACCATTGGGTCTTGAAGATTCAAAGTATTTACAAAACGCATTGGGCTAACACCGGCTTTACTACGCTCGTCTAGACCAGCTCCTAAAGCGCGGTTTACTAATTCGGTTTGAGCTACTTCAGCAGAACCTGGGCCAGCACGATTCATTGCGATTTCGGCGGTATTAGGTTTGTTTGGTCTAAATAAGCGAGCCATAATGTTATCGCTGGCTATCGCTAATTCTTCTTGAGTAGCTTTTGGATCAACTACCTTTTTAAAGATAGCATTATTCTTATAAGGCACAACATTGCCCGAATAGAATTTATCAGCAACGCTATATGCTTTCGCGGCATCTGGATTAGTCTTGGCTAAATCTTCAGCCCAACCTCTAACGTCGGTACTTAGATTTTTGTAGAGTTGATCCAACTCTCCCGATATTGGTTTACCTTGACGAGCAGCAGCGCGAGCTTCCCCACCAATGAGCGTTCTAGCATCTCGCATTGCGCTATAAGGAATTGTTTGCAATTCACCAGCTTTTGCAGAAGATAAGATCTTTTTAACAGATTCTGGAACATCTGGTGACTCCAAATATTTAGGATATTCGGCTAAAAAGGCTTTAGCTTTAGCCGCAAAATTATCTACAGGAATAACATTAGAGCCAGGAACGTTAATCAAAGCAGTATTAACATCGTCATACAACTTAGTTGCAGTTGTACGATTGGCGTTATATTGACCACGTAATCCTTCAATCATTTGCGCGCCAGGCGCAGTTTCTGGTAAAGAAGCGTCTAAGCGGTTTAGCATGGCCTTAGTCTGAGCGGCTTGCTTTTGCATAAATGCATCACGGCCGGTACCGGGTAAATCTTGAGTAAAGTTTTCGATAACTGTAGCCGTACGATTGCCCAGATCACCAGCAGAAAGTTCAACACCTTCGGCTTTAGCCTTGGCATTAATGGCCATTGCTTTCTCACCTTCGGGAGTGTAATTACCGGCTTTGTAATTTCCATATCGCTGACCAAGAATATTGGCACCGATAGTTGTTAATAAGTTAGCAGCAATTGAAGTACCTGGACCAAACCCAAACTCAGATGCAGTTTGCCCCGCCCCGCCACCTAAAGCGCTAGATATTACTTGAGAAGCTGGACCTTCAGCCAATTGCTTGGCAACAGTAGAAGTAACCGGGGCGGTTGTTTTAGCAATTTGATTCGCTAATCCTACCGGAGCCATAGCGGAGAAACCTTGTTTAGTCATCTCGCCAATAACGCGTTCCGGTGCTGTTTGGGGTTTTGGTAAACCAATCATATCAGCCAGATTAGTCATAGATTGGCTAACATTATTAAATCTTTGTTTAGATCCTAAAGCTTCAGATCCTTTATTCATAGCATAGGCAAGGGGTGCCCCTACCAAATCGAGGATTTGTGGTAAGCCTTCTGCCGCATAACGAGCTGTTAAGCCTGTTTGACGAACAGCTTGATTAGCCAAATTTTCTAACATACCTGGGGCAGTACCACCTGCTGGCATTGGAGCTAAACCAGAAGGTTTAACTACTTTACCCTGAGCAATTAGATCAGCCTCATTAGGCATACCTGAGCTTTCGGATTTACCCGACGGAGCAGGAGATGGTTCGCCCGGAATATAAGCTTTTCCAGCCGGACTTATAACGGTACCTTTATCTAGAAGGTCTGCTTCTGTAATCTTTTCGGCCATAATTATTTACCTGAGACTGGAACTGGCTCACCACCATCACCAAACACATAATAGCGTTTGCCGTTTAATTCACGTACTTCAGCGTAGCGTTGTAGTGGCTTTTCTCGGAAAATTGACTGACCACCTTGAGATTTATTCCATGCATCATCAGCCGTAGCCAAGGTGCCAGTTGTACGCTTATGATTATCAATAAAATCGTAGTAAGCAGCAGTACGATCATTCTGAGCGCGTTTAGCAGCCAACAAGAACTTAGTTGCATCAGCATCACCCATACCACTAACAGATGCTTCCAATCGTTTAGCGTCAGATTCGGTTTGTGGACCTTTCTGAGCAATCTGATCTGACATAATAACGGCGGAAATAGTACCGTTAAGCGATGCCAGATTAGAGACATTTTGTTCTGCTTCTGGAGTAAGTAATCCAGCAGCTTTAGCATAACCAGCCAATTTACGAACAGTATCCGTAGTATTGATTTGGTTGATATTAGTATTATTAAGAGTGCTTTCTGCAATAGCCAATTGATTATTTGAAGTACGAGCAGATGACGCAGCCAATTTAGCTGGAGCCAATACATCTTTAACCAAATATTGACCGTATGCTTGGCCTTCAGATTTGCCTTGCTCACCTTGTGACAATACAGGAGCATTGCCTTTAGCGATATTTTGAATCATTTGGGAGCGAGTCATGGCAACTTGATTACCATTCTTATCTAATACGCCGCCAGTCGGGATGTCATAGTTGGCTTTGGCTGATTCACGCGCATTTGCTCCAGCACCTTCAAGAGCTGCAACAGCCCCCGTAGCACCAGGAAGAACTGCGGTACGGAACCCGCCAGGAACTGATGGATCAGCAATCATAGTCTGATTCTTATCAACTTCTGGGATGTAACGATTTAGATTAGACGGATCGTTAAAGTTCAAAATATGACCACGAACATCTTTAAGATTTGGACCGAAGTTCTCTAATAGAGCTTTAATCTGTGTTTGATCCACAAATGCAGAACGAGGATCATTTCGTAAAGTTTGAGGATTGAATCTTCCTAAAGTATCTGGCCCAACAGGAATGTTGCCACCATTTGGCATTGGTCCTGCTTGTGGGACGTCTTTGACTACATCAAAAGCACCTAGCGTAACATCGTTTAAAAGACTTTCACGTCGTAGTTTACGCTGAGCTTCTTGCAATGCTGCACCATGACTCAAAGCATTGTAGCCTTGATTCTGAGCATTATTGTAAGCTGCGCCTACATCGCCAGATAACAAACCTGTAAGGAAAGTATTGCGAGCAGAATCCGCAGCAGCTTGCGCTTCTTTGGGACCTACTAAATCCAGAATATTCTGGGGAACAAACCAACTTGTAACTGGCTCTGCCATGATTTTTCCTTTTATCCGAAGAAGCTACCGATTCCCATAAGACCGGAACCAGAATTGCTCTTTTGATTACTTACGCTTGTACCAGTGCTTACGTTGCCAGAACCACCGGCAGGATTGATACCCAATGCTTGGTTGATAATGGCTTGCTGTTCAAGCGGTAGATTGCGAGTTGCATCCATGATCTGCTGTTGATAAGCTTGATCAGACAATCCAAGATTCATATTATTTTGACCAGCAGTATATCCCTGGGCTTGTTGGTTAGAACCAATTGTATTTAATTGATTAGCAGCATTTAAGTAGCGATTCTGATCTGCGGAAGATTGACCTACTGCGTTTGTATACGCGTTGTTGTAGATATTTCCCAAAGTATTGCCGGCAGTAGTAAAGAAATTACGATTTGTTTCAGCCTGGGCCACGCCCTGGCGTGAACCACCATAGGCTCCTGCTGCGGTTGCATCTCCGCTTACACCATTCAAAGCTATTTGATTGGCGCGGCCTAACTCATTTAGAGTATTACCGGCTACATAGTTTGTGTAAGGATTCAAATATTGGTCAATGTTTGCTACCGAAGAAGTATTTGCATTCTGATTGGTCAAACCAGCAGCGGCGTTAATACTGCCAAATCCTGCGCTATTAGGGTTAGCAGTTGCCCGGATCATTCCTTCGCCTACGTTATAGTCGCCAGTACGTGGAGCAAATTGTTGCGCTTGAAGATTATTCGCCACACCGGTTGCCCGATCGACGTTATTCATGAATAGCGCTTTTATTTGCGGATCAAGAGCCGAATTAGAAGCTGAACTTGATGATCCAGTACTGCTCGAGTTGCTACCAAGAACTTGTGACATATTAAATCTCCATCAACATACAATTGTATGCCGGTTTAAAATTGTATTCGCGTAAGAAGGTTCTTTCCCATCCTTTACGACCCGCCGTTGTAACTCCCTGGCATCCAATGAATTTAGCAAACTCAAGGATTGAAGGAGCTATCTCTGCTACGCCTTCTAGGTTTCCGGCAACGATAGGTGCATGAAGCAACTTCTTGCGCGGGTAAACCATAATCTCTGTAATAATTACTGCCTTATCACTAGCCCATAACTGTAATGCATTGGTGGCTACCCCGTCCAAAATATCTTGAACGTTGTGCGTTCCTAGGCTATATTCTAATGCATCTTCCACCCATTTACGACATCTAATGAATTCAGATAGCCATTCTGGCTGAGTACCGTCTTCCTTCAAATATTTATCAAAATCAAGAATCATATAGCTGTAACTACTAAAACCCCTAAATTACTTACTGTTAGCTGCCATTTACTACCATTTGCAGAACGTAAAATCAAACGCTGAGGACTGACAATTTCTACATCAGCTTGGCGTTTAAAAGTCTGTTGATCCATTTGTTCAATAAAAGCATTCCTTTGAGCTTCAAAAGATTGAGTATATTGACCTGGAGGATTAGGTAATTTCATCGTTTACCCCCCGCAGCACCTTCAAATCGCACAATACCCACACGCCAGTCGGCGTCTACATTTCCGTCAACTTCCATCTCTACTTGACGGCCGGTAAAACGTATAGAAGTGTACGGTACAAGGTCATATGGTCCAAAAGAAGATTGAGTATTATTGGGTGTAAATCTAGTTTTAAAGGTAATTTTGGCTTGACCTTGAGTCTTTTCGTCAGGAATTAACATCTGAGCCTGGACGATATTATCACCATTACCAATTTCTACTGGGCCAGAACGAGCATACCGTCCACTAGTAATTGCTGTACCATCATTTGTCCAGTTAAACTCATGATCGTACAAATACCCGTCTGGCGACGTAGCTAATGGGTTAGCAAAAACCCCCGAGCCAGTCCATGCCGTACGAGCAAGAGTGCCAATATTCCAATGACCTTCGCGGTAGTTATATATGACATATCTGTTGTTTTCTGTACTATCAGCCGAAGGATAGAACCACCATACTTCACCAAAAGTAGTATTTACCCCGGCGTATATCTTAGCTCCCTGAAATTTATTTAGATCAGAGAATACATAGTCTTGGACATCGCAAGGTAAAGGCTTAACTAAACCATCATACTGGAAGAAGCCGTTGGTACCCATCCAATATGCTGTTGAATCCATTGCGGCAATTGCGTTGGGTCCAGCAGCCCCACAAAATGAGCCAATACGGTCAAAACTATATACATACGGAGTGCCAATATAGGTCATACTGTGAAGATCAGAGTCTGTCCAAATCAAAGTAGTTCCTCGAACTCGGCGGCCACACATGATACTTCCAGCGGTTTGAAGTTCAAAATCACCAGCTTGATTAGTCGCAGCCGCAGTCCAAGTTGTCATAGATTCTTGATCAGACCAAGCTACATTGCGAGGGTTGCCCCCGGCGCCTAAAGCTACTAAAAAACGCTCTGGTGTGACAACTACACCACGATTACTAGTCGGTGCATTAGTTACGGCAACTGCTTTATTAGCGCCGTTAAGATCCCAAGACAATAATCGGCCATCATGCGGAGCGCACATTACTGGCAATTGACCAAAGTTATCCATTGACCAAGTAGCTGCTTCTAAGATCAAAGTTGACGAAGGACGGACGGTGCCATAAGTACCGTAACTGTAAGAATAGATTCCATAACCTAAACCGTACACACTATCCACACGACCTGTTGTAAAGGAAGTAGGAGTAATATCAGTAAAAGATCCACCAGTCGAGACATAGAGCGTAGAGTTAGTACCAATTAAAGCGTAGCGTTGGTAGCTATTATCTTTCCAAGCGTACAACCCGCGGCATACCCCACTAAAGGAAGACGTGTTGTTCTTTTGCCACCCTCCAACAGGGCGCATCGTCCCTTCGTACCAACGTACTAAATTGGCTTCATACCAACGTCCTTGAGATTGATATTCAGTACCGTTACGGTACACGCCTGGAGGGATTTTAACGGGATAGAGGGCCATAGTTATGCTATTTTAAGGGCTAAATCCTTCAAACGGGAAACTCTTGCAGTCCAACCTTTACCAAATACTGGAAAAGTCTTTAAGGACTCCAGATAGGCTTGGCGTTTAGCAATATAGTCTAGGATGATGAGTTTTGGGTCGGCTTTAGCCATAGCGGCTAAAGTACCCGCTCCAATCGCTCCATCGGGCGTAACGCCTAAGCTTTCTTGCAGAAATTTGATAGCGCGCCCCGGACCGCTATTGACGGCAGAATCAAAAACGCACGCATCTATGCCAGACGGTAAAACGTCACATTGGCAAAGATTCCAATAGCGTTTTCGGTAGATCTCTTCTACTTCATCATCGCTTATGATGCGAAGATCTGTGGGGGTTAAATGGGGATTACGCTTGTATTCTCTATAGACTGCAAGAGTAATGCCCTTCATTGTAGCGCCACCAGGATCGGCTGGATGGTCTGAAAAGCCGCCCTCTTCTACAAGAGTATGCTTTAATACTTCGGAAAAATTACGCATCATTTAGATACACCAATCTGTTCGTTAATCCACTTTTGCAAATCAACTAGCATCAGCGTGGTTTGAGCGCATTGTCCAGCAAGTTCATTGTAGGCGGAGATAACATTAGAGACGCTGGGGGTGTTGGAAATTCCTGGCACTGTACTGCCACTGGCGTTGTTCCACACGCTTGTAGACTTGTAATAATTACGCAAAGCAGCAAGCTTAGCTTCATGTTCATCTTGAATTCCTTTGGTAACTAATGCGTTTTGTTTCTTGATTGACTCGACATGAACCTCTTGCGCTTTTGCAATCGATTCCGTTTCCTTCTTGAAAGCCATAAAATCGTTATCGCGTAAATGCCACCCAGCATAAAAAACGCCGAGTAGAAGTAGACTAGCCACACCAATTTTGACATATAGTAAGTTCATATTGGTTTAGAAGTTACAAATCTCAATATAGCCACAATAACTCCGATAATGATGTAACTAATACCATACCAGTTTTCGGGTAAAACGCTTTGAATCGAGGAGAAATTATCCATTATCGCGCCTAGTACTACTAGCGCGGCAGAGAACCAAATCGTCTTGGAATGGCGTATTTTCTTTTTAATCATCTGTCAAACATATGCTTCATGAAAGTGTAGATTACGCCAACCGCAATACCTGCACCGGCTAACCATTTAACAAAGACGACTATGTAGGTAGCAGTATTCCATGCGGCGACTAAAGATTCAACGTCTTTAGAAAGTTTATCTACCTTTTCAGATAACAATTCTACATCTTTTCGTAGTAATGCATCGCTTACGGCTTCAAGTTGATTTGGTTGCATGGCCAAGATACTCATAGAAATTAGGGTTGTCTTTTAACAGAGCGATAATTCCCGTTGCAGTGCAATGGACTTGCCTTTCTGTCATACCAAGTTGCATGGCATCATCGATTGCGTGGATGAGTTCGTGCAACACTGTGTCCGCTTCAAATGCAAGTTGCTGCTCGGTGCGGACCCGAACAACTTGTTTCTCATAATCATATTCACCCCAAGCTTTTGGCATTTCTTCTTCAGAAACCCAAATGACTGGAATATCCCGACCAACGATCCTAATCTTTGGTGGGAGCATGGCTTATTAGGCTTTCATAATGTATGCGAGTGCATAGTATGGTGGCAAATTGGCGTTAGTTCCGCTTGTACCAGTAGAAGCATTAGAAACAGTAATTCCAGTTGTAGAAGTTCCTGTATTTGTAGTGCC
>JGI24890J29729_1001181_pt1 | contig 12564 bp, 9 predicted proteins | sample FreactcultureFD7_FD_29729 | JGI IMG/M metagenome (IMG submission 29729)
AGCACTAACACTGGTAGCGTTGGTTCTGTCCGTGCAGCAGCAAACGTTGTTCGTTTGAATGCGTGGGATAGCATCAGTTTTTAAGCTATAACTAATTAAATTATTAGTAAGCTATTAACTTAAGCTAAATAAAAGGAGTGCTAGAAATAGTGCTCCTTTTTTATTGGAGTTTAAAATGGAATTAGAAAAATTTAAAGAATTTACAGAATTCATGAGAATTGTAAAGTCTAGATATACACAACAATTATGCCAAGCACGTAACAGAAAAATAGATTGGTTATTCACATTTGAAACATGGTGGAAGATGTGGGAAGAATCAGGCAAGTGGGAACAGCGTGGTCGTAAAACAGGCCAATATTGTATGGCACGTAAAGGAGACGTCGGATCATATAGTCCAGACAATGTTGAAATTATTTTAGTAACTAAAAATTCATCTGATGCACATAGCAATGGTCGTGTGCCATCTAGAAGAGGTATAAAACAAACAGAAGAACATAGACTTAAAAATGCTCAAAGTCATATGGGACTTAAACAGTCAGAAGAAACTAGAAAGAAAAAGTCAGAGGCCAATAGAGGCCGACCATGGAGTGAAGCACGACGTGCCGCACATAAGCAAGCATGGAACAAAGGATTAACAAAGGCCACAGATGCACGTATTGCTGAATATGCTGCCAACTATCCAGACAATAGAAAAAGTAAATTAGCATGACAAAGGCCCCGAGGGGCCTTTTCTAATGACACTAAATAATACTATTAGATATGAGGAATTGAAATGAGTGAATTTGACAGGTATCATGACAAGAGCCAACTAACAGGTCCAGAACCAGAGTTCGATGAAGATGCTCATCGTTGGGATAAGGGTGGTATGGCCACTGGAGACAATGGCATTGCAGACAGATTGTTAAAGAATGATACCCTATACCGGCACTTAAAAGGCGATTGGACAAACACAGGGTTTAACCAAAGTCAGAATATTCGAACCACAACTGGTCGTGATCACGGTAAGTTTTTCATGACCAAGGAACAGTTTAATATTCCTTATATTATTGAAATCTGCCAGGAGTATCGTAAACGGGCAGAAGCAGGATACATAGATCCTCTGGCACCCATAATGCCAGATGGAAAAATAGGATATAAATGGATGGAATTACCAGAAGTCGTTTCTTGGGAAATCAGCACTAATTACTTTGGTGGTATGCCATGGGCCGCTATCAAACGTGATCGCACACTCAAAGCACAATTCTATCGGGTTGTAGAACGTGAATACAATAGTTTTGTTTGCTATCCAGGAGGCAAGTTGCCAATCCCTGTGGAAGTTCCATATCCAGCACGAGTAGATCAAACCAAATTCTTTAAAGGTGCAAACTTTAATGCTACAAATTAAAAAGGGGACAGCATAATGTCAACAATGATACCAGACGCAAATGGACTGGTCGATTATGTATTAGACTTCACAGGAAGCAGTAATCGCGACGAAATTAAACAGTGTATTTTTCTAGCNGAAATGCAAATGCGTAANATTGAGTTACCAGCATTAAGAACAGATCCTTACAACACAATTGGCGTTGCCAACAGTAATGGGTATGTGCCCATTCCCGGCAANATGAATAGACCCATTTTGTTCTTTAATCAAGGCACTGGCAGTAGTGGTCCATACATTGTGTATGATCGTATTGGTGATCGNGACATCATCACCGACAGCCTGATTGAAAANTTGTATTTGAAACCCTTGAACATTCCACAAGTGTATCGTGGCAAGTTTTCGGAAGTTGGACAATACTATCAGTTCCTACCAGGCTTGGGTGAAGGCACACTGATCAACATGTATTACTACACAACCTATCCAGAACTGTTTAGCCTGGACACAAATGGTGATGCTATATTAAACAACGTGGTGTTGCAATCATGGCCTGAAGGTTATGTGTATGGCACACTGCATAACTATTACTACAAACGTAAAATGGCTGAAGATGCTGACAAGTGGTTGGCCAAGTATAACCTAGCCTATGATACTGTGGAAGATCAAAACAACAAAGGCAAATGGTCAGGTGGACACACCAAGATGACCAGCGTCTGGCAACCACGCAAAGATAGACGTTATACAGTAAGATAATTAAGGATAATAAACAATGGCTAATGTAGCAGTAACCAACACCAGTGGTCTATATGGTATAACCGGCAATACCTATGTGGCCACCAGTGCAGCATCATTATTGAGTTTGCTTTACAGCAACGGTAATGTCAACTTCAGTTTAACAGGATCAGGAAGCCAGGTGCAGGCCAATGCTCTTGTGTCAGGTGGTGGTGGCACATATGGCAACACACAGGTTGCTGAGTATCTAGCCAGCAATACAGATCCCACCATCAGCTATTTGAATGCCAATGCCGCAGTTCAAGCAGTTCAGATCAACACACTCAATGCCAACGTTGGTGCCTATGAAACCTGGGCCAATGCAAATTTAGCAACACAAACAACTAACTTTAATACGTTGAATGCCAACGTTGGTGCATTTGAAACATATGCCAATCTAACATTTGGCACCAGCAATTATAGCAACGTTAACGTTGCCGCTTATCTGACCACAGCCACTATTAATACCACTGGTAATATTACTGGTGCTAACTTGACCACAGCCGGTAATGTAACTGCCAGTTATGTAAAAGGTAATGGTTCACTGTTGACCAATTTGCCAGTTCAACAGGGCACATATACCAACGCCAACGTAACCAATTTGTTAAGTGGTGGCACATATGCCGGTGATGTTCAGGCACTAACTGGCGTTGTAACGGCGGCTAGTATCAATTCGACCGGCCCACTAAGTGGTAGCACTTATGTGCAAGCAGGTCAAGGCCTATATTCAATTGGCACATTTTCTGGCACATACAGTGATGGTATTGTTGCTGATTATGTCACAGGCAACGGTCGTATCAGTGTTGGCACAGCAGATAGTTTAACATTGTATTCAGGCGGAGTTGGCACAACTCCAACCATGGTTGTATATCCAACAGGTAACGTTGTTATAGTTGGATCGGTTACAGCAGCCAATGTTTCATCAACTAATGGTTATTTCTGGGCCAATGGCACAGCTTATTCAACCGGTTCGGGTGCATATGGCAACACACAAGTTGCAGCTTATTTGCCAACATACTCTGGCAACATTGGACGTAGCAGTGGCACTGGAAATTATTTAGAATTGACAGCACCCGACGTCACGTTGTTGAGTGCAGGATCAAGCAATACTGCCATTACAAGTGGTCAGTATGTGAATTTGACTGGCGGAACAGGTGTTACTGTCAACACACCTACTACAAATTTCAATAATGGTAACGTTCGAATTAATTCAGGTTCAGCAACTTCAGGTGGATTCTTAACTGTTACCAACACAGCCACAGTGGGAACTGTAGTTACCACAAATGGTGTATTTTGGCCCAACGGTGCGAGCTATGCCAGCACTGTGGGCTATGGCAACACACAAGTTGCAGCCTTGGTCAATAGCGGAACTATTCCAGCCAACGTCACAGTATTAACCAGTCAAAGCACTATCAGTGCTCCTGGCATGTCGGCTTACAATGGTTACAATCTCAACTTTTCAACAGTTCAAGACGTAACCAGCACAATCAATTTATCCAGCATATTTGGCAACGTTAATGTGATCTCCAGCAACCTAGTTGTAGAAGGTGATGGTAGTGCTATCAAACAAGGTAACATCATTGTCCCAAATGGTAACGTCAAAATTGCCACAGGTTATTTCTTGGGTGATGGTAGTTTATTGACCAACTTGCCATCATCGGCATTCACAGGTAACTTGGCCGGCAATGTGTTGTATGACAGTGTTCGTAACAAATCATTTGCCAATGCATTCCCATTGAGCACACCAGATGGCACAGTGTCGGGCAATGATTTCAGCAACTATGTTGCCACTGCTCCTGTGTATACTAGTGGACAATTACAAACTCCGGTAGCACCCTTAGGTGTGGTCAACAACAGTGGTGTCACAGTTATTACTGCTCAGACCGCCAACGTGGGCCTGGTGTCAAGTTATCAGACCACCAACAACAGAAACACAGTTGGTGCAACAACTTTCTTGGGAGTTACTCCTGTAACTGCCAACACCATGACCAACCAGGATCGACTGAGAGCAACCATCAGTGCTGTGGATGTTAATCTAGGTGGCAAGACATGGGGCACAATGAGCACCACTGCTCAGAATGGAACAACTGCATTGGGTTCATATGGTATCAGCACCGTATTACAGTCTGGTAGTTTGGGATCAGCAGTGGGCACCGGCGGTGTTGTGTTTGTAACACCCAGCACAGGTAACATTACACTGCAATATGGCACAGGTTCATTGAGTGCTGTTACCCTGTTCAACACAGGTGGCACACAATATGGTGGCAACATTGTTAATGCACGTTTGTTTGCTGGCTTTGTGTCAGGCTTTAGCAGCAACTTGTTGGTGCAGAACGCAATTGGCCTACACACCTATAACGGTTGGGCTGGCTCAGGACTAGTTGGTGCAGCCAGCAATCCGCAGTTGGGTCGTTATGCTGTTCTTAACGAAGATGCCAACACCACAATACAAACCAATGGTAATTTGGTTGTTACCGGTAACACACGCATACAGGCCTTGCAAGAAACTGTGGCAGCTTCCGGATTCTCAGGTGGTGCATGGACTGTTAACTGTGCTTTGGGCACCATACAAACAGCCACGCTGACCAGTAGTATTAGCAGCCTGGCATTTACCAACATGCCAGCTGGTGGCACAGTAACCCTAATCATCACACAAGGTGGTTCGGGCAGTTATACACTGACCACAACAGGTATCAAATATGCTGGTGCTTCAAGCACACTATCAACAGCAGTTGGTGCCATTGACATGTTGAACATCTTGTTTGATGGAACTAACTATTACGGCAGTTTGGTCAAAGGATATGCATAATGTTTGGAGCAGCTCGTCAAGCATGGTATGATGCCAATCCATCGGCACCCAGCACTTTCAATATCGACTATTTGGTAGTTGCTGCCGGTGGAGGTGGTGGAGGTTATTTGGGCGGTGGAGGTGGTGCCGGCGGTGTGTTGTCGGGCACATTTACTGGACTGAGTCATAGTTCGGGCACATTCAACATTATTGTAGGTGCCGGCGGAGCAGCCGGAAGTTTCAGTGGTGGGACAACCAGCTCAGCTGGACAAAATGGAACAGACAGTGCTTTGACTGGAGCAGGACAAACAAGTCAAAGTGCATCGGGTGGCGGTGGCGGAGCCAGTGAAGTTGCTGCAATCCTAAAACCAGCAGGCAATGGTGGATCTGGAGGCGGCGGAACATTACCAGAAGGTGGTGTCAGCAATGCCGGTGGAACGGGTATATCAGGACAGGGCTATGCCGGAGGAACAGGCCAATCATCATATGGTCCTCCATATTCATGCGGTGGTGGCGGTGGTGCAGGTGCAGTGGGTTCAAATGGTCTAAGTTCAGGCACAACAGGAGCCGCAGGCGGCATAGGCGTTCAAAGTAGTATCACTGGTTCAGCAACATATTACGCGGGCGGCGGTGGTGGTGGTATATATGGCGGCGGATCAGGTGTAGGTGGTGCAGGTGGATCCGGTGGTGGCGGTGCAGCTTCAAATGCTGGTGCTAATAATGCACAATCCGGAACGGCCAATACTGGCGGCGGCGGCGGCGCGGGCGATTCTAATTCAGGCAATACAGCGGGTGCAGGTGGATCTGGTGTGGTAATTATCAGTGTGCCAACTGCCAGCTACACAGGCACATATACAGGCACAGTAACAGTGACCACAAGTGGTGCCAATACCATATTGAAATTTACAGCCAGCGGAACTTATACCGCATAAGGAATAGCAATGAGTCATTTTGCACAAGTTAAAAATAATCTAGTTCAACAAGTAATTGTGGCTGAACAGGATTTTATTCAGACTCTTTCTGATGCAGAAGATTGGATACAGACCAGCTATCGCACAAGAAGAAATCAACATCCAGAAGGTCGTGCCATGCGTGGTAATTATGCTGGCGTGGGTTATGTATATGATGCCATTCATGATGTATTTTATCCACCACAGCCCTATCCAGGTTGGCATTTAAATGAGACTGTATGGGATTGGGAACCGCCCACGCCATATCCCACAGATGGTGCCACGTATGTATGGGATAACAACACACAAGCATGGCAGGCAACAGAAATGACTATATTAGGAACACAAGGATAACAAATGGCAGTTAATGCAGTAAAAACAGCTTTCACCAACATGAGCTTCACGCCCGATGTGCCTAGCAGTAGCCTATCGCCCACAGAATACAATGCTGGTCTCAATGTTGAAACCAACGTGCGTGGTGTTAACAGTGTGGCCGGAGACGAATATATTCTCAGCACCATTCCTGGACACATCATCTATGTGTCGGGTGGATTTAGATCCGGCCTGACCTGGTGGTATGTGGTGGCCACAGTTGAAGGCTATTGGTATGGTATCAATGATGCTGGATATACAAACTTAACTCCTGGATCAAACTACATTGGTAATCAATACACTGTGAACACAGCCTTTACAGAATCATGGAACGGAGAAGTGCTGTTTATCAATGACACCATTAATCCTCCCATGTATTTGTTGCCAACAAACAACACATTTAGAATATATGGGTATGCTCCAGACAACTATGTTTGGAATTATAACTCAGACTGGTCAGCCTTGGTTGCTGGCTTTGTGAGATTGTATAACAGTCCCAATCTAGGTTCATTGTTGATTGCTGGCAATTTGACTGCCAATGTTATTTCAACTGGCACCACAGTGAACTATCCCAACACAGTGCGTTGGTCAACCAACTTTGGACAGAATTCGGGACCCACAACTTGGGCACCTACCAATATCAACGTGGCCAACGAACTTGAAGTTCCTGTGCGTGGGCCGGTGATAGATGGCTTCCCCTTGAATGGCAACTTCTATGTTTGCTCATATTGGGACACAGTGGTGTTTAGCCCAATTGCATATCAAAACAACACAGCACCCAGCTTTGGTATCAAACTGGTTAACCAGGGACGTGGTCTATTAAATGAAAACTGTTGGGCCAATGTGGACAATGTGGTGTTTGGTGTTGATGCCAGAGATATTTGGCAATTTGATGGTGGCACATTCAAGCCCATTGGTAATCAACGGGTCAAAGACTATTTCTTCAGTCAACTAAATTTCAATTACACTGATCAGATCTTTATGGATCACAACAGTTCAAAGTATCAAATTGAATTGTATTATCCTGATCAGAATTCAAATGGCACATGCAATAAAATGTTGGCCTATCGTTATGATTTAGATGTATGGCAAGCACCACGTGATGTCACACAAGCTACCAGCAGTAATGAAGGTCCTGTGTGGACCGGCAACACATTCAACTTGGCGTCAAGAACCATTGTGTATTCAGATTATGCAGGCAATGTGGCCCTGGTGCAGAAAGACCAAGGCACCAGCTTCTTGGGTAATGCTGCCATCCCAACCTTATTCCAACGCAACAACATCAGCTTTGGTCAACCATACAGTGCCAGTGTTCAAGTGCATCGTGTGCTACCAGAAGTATACGGCACAGGCAACATCTTGGTCACAGTTGGTATGAGTGACAGCGTGGCCAGCAACGTGACATATAGACCCGCAGTTGATATGCCCATTGTGACCAATAATCCATGGGTTCAGATCAATCAGAACGAAGCTCGCGTAAATACTATTAAGTTCCAGAGCAACAGTAATGTCAATAGTTGGCAACTTACGGCAGCAAATTGGCAGGTAACTGTCGTCCAAGACACGAGGTAAGTTAATGTCAACATTTGCCTTAGATACAAACAGCAGTTCATCAGATATCATCAGTGGTTTAAACTATGCTATCGCTAACCTAGGACAAGGTCTGGCCACGGCCACAGCCAATGTTTTGGTTGCCAATGTCACCAATGGTGAAATTACCACAACCAGCACCAATACGGCAGGATATACCAGCTCAACCATTGTAAGCTATTTGTATCAATACATGGCGGTCAAATATGCCAATAGTGCTACAGGTGGATCAGGTTTCAGCAGCAACAGTGCCAACAAGAGTTATTATGGCCTATACAACACTGCCAATGCTAACCCCATATCGTCGAATCCTGTGGACTATTCTTGGTTTCAAGTGTCGGGCGGGTTTGGCACAACCAAAGGTCTTTACTATCAGACCATAGGCGGACGTCAGGTTGCTTTCTTTGCAGGTAATGCCGCACCAACGGCCAGTTTTATTGCTGTGCCAGACATGCCCACAGCCAACAGCACTCCATTAAACCTGGACACTGTGACTGCGGCACAGAACAATCAGATTGTTATTACCAATGCTTATAAACAGGGCAACACCACTCCAGCAACTCCTGCTGGTGGTTCATATAATTTTGTCACATACGCATTAACTCCTCCCACAGGTTGGAGTGCCACAATTCCCACATTTGTGGCCAATACCAGTGTGTATGTGTCAACAGCAACTTTTGTGGGCAACACCAACAACACCTCAGTGCCACCCAATGGTGATTGGTCAGTGCCTAGTGTTTACACAAGTCAAACCACAGGCAATACAGGTCCTGCTGGTTCACGTGGTTTTGTGCCCATGGGTTTTGTTATAACTGACAGCAGTCCGGTTGGAGCTAGCACGGCACAATTGACTGCTTGGTTTAGTGCCAGCCGTAGTAATACTAGTGCACCAATTGGTCTTGGCTTTGCACCCATTGCCAACGACACAGCACAGTTTGCCTATACTGATCCATTTACAACCGAAACAACCACTGTGGTTGAACAATACAATGGCACCAGTTGGAGTCCTGTAGTAGGTGATGTCATCTCCGGTGGTTTGTTTGTGCCAGGTAGTATTAACGCTAATACATTAAACGTCAATCAGGTCTATGCTGTCACTGTTCAATCTACCAATGCCAACATATTGAATCCTGCTAGTCCTGGTTATTGGTTTCAAGCCAACACCGGAAATGGACGTTTTGGTGGTAATCTAAGTATAGGCAACTATCTTACAGTTGGTCAAAATGCACAAATCAGCAGTAACTTAAATGTTGGTGCCAGTGCTGTAATTGGCAACAACTTGACAGTGGGCAACAATGCTGTGATTGGTAATAGTTTACTGATTGGCAACAGTGCGGTTGTTGGAAACAATTTTGGTGTTGGAAACAATGCTGCCATTGGTGCGAATCTGAGTATTGGTAATAATGCCACAATAGGCACCAATTTAATAATTGGTCAAAACACACAAATTGGAAATAATTTAACCATTGGCAATAGTGCTGTTATCGGAACAAATTTAACAGTTGGAGTTAATGCCACTATTGGTGGTAATTTAACTGTGTCGGGATTGATCACACAAGGCAATTTAGCCAACAACACTGTTCAAACAACAACCATTATTCAAAATGCTGTCAGTAGTGGGCAAGGCATAAGCAGTGCCACAACGTTAACATTAGGATCGGCCACCAACGTTTATGTTCCATATACCAATTGTGATTTAACATTAACAACAACCATACCATTACAACAAGTCTATGTCAATGGAATATTATATGTAAACATCATTGGTGGTAGTTTATCAGTCACTAGCGAAGTTAATTTTATATTGTATAGAAGTGTGGGCACCGGTAATACTGGAGCCAAAACATTGTTATATAGTATACTTGCTCAGAAAGCCGGTAATCCTGCAGCAGGTTCAGGGTATGCAGTTCCATTTAATTTTTTCGATGTAGTAAGTAGTGCCGGAACAAACACATATCATATTGGTGCAGTATGGACTGGTTCATCAAATAATCCATCATTCCAATTTAATGCTGGCACATTAGTTTTACAATTATTAAAAAGATGAAATATACAATTTATAATCCCGATCATGGACAAATAATATCAGTATTGGAAATCTCTGATGAATTGTCATTTATCAATTTAGTGGATAAATTATACATTGAAGGAACCTACAGTAGTCAAGACTATTATATTGACGTCGACACAAAAGAACCTGTGTCAAAAGGTGCCCGACCCAATGTGAATGCCACATGGAGTTATGAAAATCGAACATGGGTTGCCAATACAAATAAAGATATTGAAGATGCTAGAACACAAAGAAATATTTTGTTATTGGCAGTTGATCGTGTTAACCCTATTTGGTATGGCACATTGACACAAGAACAACACGCTGAATTGGCCACGTATCGTCAGGCATTGTTGGACGTGCCAGCTCAAACAGGATTTCCCAATACCATCAATTGGCCTATCAAACCCAGTTGGTTATAAACGTTAAATATACATATGGCAACTACAACTACATTTAAATTACCAAGCTGGGCCGCAGGTGGAACTTTGGTCGATAACATTCCCGGAGTAGCCTTTAAATTGGGCACAAGTTATTATGACACCACCGGTAAAATAGTTTTAGATGAACGTTCAGGTGGTCAAGTTTATAATTACGCAACTGGCAAAGTGGTGCCATTGACCAGTATACAATCTGACACCGCAGTTGCTCCAATTGCTCCCTCTACTACCGCACCAACGGTTACACCAGTAACCATGTATGATCCATATTCGGGTAAAACTTATACAACCAATTATCAGACTACAGATCCATATGCTCAAGGTTATATTAGTGCCGCTGATCTAGCTAATAAACAACAGGCAGCGGCCGCAAGCCAGGCTGCATATCAAGCCAATCAAGCACAAACACAACAACAAGCCGCGGCAACTGCTGCTGCACAACAAGCGGCAGCTCAACAGGCTGCACAACAGGCCGCAGCTCAACAAGCACAGGCTCAAGCAGATGCTGCATTTAGAGCACAACAACAAGCCGCAGCAACTGCAGCCGCACAACAACAAGCACAACAAGATGCCGCACAAGCAGCTGCCGCGGCAGCTGATCAGGCCGCTAGACAACAAGCCGCTGATCTTTATAACCAACAAGTTGCTCAACAACAGGCTGCAGATGCGGCCGCGAGAGCAAATCAGTTGGCTGCACAACAAGCTACCCAACAAAATTATTCTCAACAAGATGTGGCCATGGCACAACAAGTTGCTCAACAACAAGCCGCACAACAAGCCACTCAACAGGCTCAACAACAATCATATCGAGACATAGCTTTGGCCAATGGCGGAACGGTGATTAATGGTGTAGCGTATGTGCCCAATCCTGATCCTGCCAGCAATATTGGTGTCCAGATCAATGGGCAGGATATGGTCAACATTAGTGATCCATATCAAGCAGGATTTGTTGGATATGGAAATTATCAAGCTGGTGCCGATATAGCTGCTCAACGAAACGCGGCCTATGCCCGAAGTGCTGCCGCCGGAGCTGATTTAGATTTTGGACGAGTAGTTACTGGATTGGCTGCATTGGCTGCCGTTGCTGTCGGAGCAGGTTATTTGGCCAGCGCCGCTACTGCTGGTGGAACCGTTACAGGTGCTGGTGCAGTTTTGGGTGAAACAGAAGCCAGTATGGCAGCAGCCGATGCCATGCAATTGGCCGCACAAGGAATAGGCAAAGAACAAATTGCCACAACTATTGCACAAAGTTATAGTGTTGATGCTGCCACTGCAGCAACTATGGCCGACTTGGCCACAACCACTGTTGCCGAAACTGGTGTAACCAGCGAAGCATTAACGTCACAAGGCGTTAGTAGTTCGGCTATCCAGTCTGGTGCAAGTGATATTCCTGAATTAATTGCCAATGCACCCACAACTCCAGTAATACCAGAAACTGCTATCCCCACAGTGGATGCCGCAGGCAATGCAGGATTCTATGACACTGCAACAGGACAAACTCTAGATGCTGCAGGCAATGTGATTGCCGAAGCACCAGTTGTGCCCGATGTGCCTGGCACTCAATTGGCTGAAGCCACACAAACTGCTGGCCAAGGACAAGTGGTCAGCGATGTGCCTTATCGTGTTGATATAGCTGGCGCCGCGGGAACTGCTGAAGCTCCAACTTATGCTATTACTGAATCTATGACTCCTGGTAGTCAATTGGCCACACAGGCCCAAATTGATGCCGGCACAGCCACATGGAATGCTGCGGCCAACGCTTGGGAAGTTCCTGTGGCATCGACACCATTGGCACCAGTAGTTTCAGCAGAAATTGGTGCAGGCACTGGCGCTGGCGCTTATGGTGTCGGTGGTGCAAATTATGTTTACCCTGTAGTAATTGGTGCCGAAGAAGCCGCCATTGCTGCATCAGGATTAACAGCCGCACAAGTAGCTGCATTAGGTGGCACAGCTGCCGCGGCAGCAGCCATCGGCACATTAGGATCTAGCGGAGCCGCAACTGCTGCTAATCAGACTATAGCTTCATCTGCAACAGCACCTGTTGCTCCAGCTCCTACACCTGCTCCGGTTGAGGTTGGTGGCCCAATTGCACCTAGCACGGCTCCAGTTACAACAACTCCAATTACAACTCCTGTAGTTGAACCAGTTACAACACCACCAGTGGTTGAACCAGCTCCAGTTACGCCTACTCCAGTTACAACACCACCAGTGGTTGAACCAGCTCCAGTTACGCCTACTCCAGT
>JGI24890J29729_1001182_pt1 | contig 12536 bp, 16 predicted proteins | sample FreactcultureFD7_FD_29729 | JGI IMG/M metagenome (IMG submission 29729)
CGATCGCCTACCAGCTCCCCCTCGATCTCCACAGCTTGTCAACCTCACAAGATTCCTCCAACTCCTCCTTCATTCCGATCCTCTCCAGTTCCCCTCCAGAGGCAACGACGTCGAGCGAGTACATCTCCAGTAGCTCGAGATACACCTAGTCCACAACGCAAGAAACCTAGAACTCGATCACCCGGTTCTACCTCCTCCCCTTCTTCCCCTTCCTCTCTCCTTCCTCCTCCTCAATTTCCCCATCTTGCCGAACCTTTGTCTTCTTCTTCAAGTTCTACGATTCACGACAACAACACAGACGAAGTAATGGTCTCTTCTGGAGTGCCCGCTCTCGCTGCGTCAACATCAGCTCCGAACGGACACTCGAGAGGAGAATCGAACGGGAATGGACACTCGAATGGGTTCACTACAAACGGAAATGGTTCAACTTCACTCGTAGACAAGGAGTTATCGACGAATGGTACTCTAGACTCGAACAAGTATAGAGGAGAAGATGGTTTCGTACCTTTGTGGGAAGGGAGTAATTTAGATCGAAGAGAATTCGTTAGACTCGCTCTACAGGCTTTTCAAGATATGGGCTACAGGTTCGTTGACGCTCTTTCTACTCTATATTATCCATGTAGACTAAGCTTGCGGTGCACAGAGATACTGCTTCGACACTTCAAGCGGAATCAGGGTTTATCGTCGAAGATCCCGCTGTCGCTTCCTTCCGTCAAAGCATCCTCGAAGGGAGATGGAGTGATGTGGAAGCCATTGTCTCCAGTCTACCTCTCGAACGACCTGAGAGCGCTCTCGTAAGTTTTACCTTTTCACGCGCGATCGTAAGATTCGAAAACTGAGGCTCGCTCGTCGTTTTCAGCCTATACTGTTTGCCGTTCGACAACAGAAGTTCCTCGAAGCTATGGAAGCTCAAGATACGAAGAAAGCTTTGACGATCTTACGGAACGATCTGTCTTGCCTCAACTTTGATTCGGATCGACTGCACTTCTTGTCAAGGTACGGAAGCATCGTCTCTGTATCGCTTGACTAAACCAAGCTGATACAGTGTACTTCTGCCACCGTAGCCTCGTGATGTGCGCTGAACCGGAAGAACTGCGGAGGAGAGCGACATGGGATGGCGCAAATGGACAATCTCGTCGACAACTGCTCGTTCATTTGCAAAGTACGCATCCCAAACTCTCTCCTTGATCGTAAATCTGACACTATCGTGCTCTACAGGTTTCATCTCACCGACTGTGATGCTCCCTGAACGGCGGTTAGCGACTCTCCTTTCACAAGCTCAGTCTTACCAACAACGCCATCACGCCTTCCCTTCTTCCGCCTCTGAACCCTTCTCACTCCTTGTCGACGCCGAAGCTCAATCAACAGAAACTTTCCCTGATCATACCTCTCGGATCTTGCGAGAACATACGGATGAAGTTTGGAGATTAGCGTGGAGTCACAGTGGAGAATTCCTTGCGACTGCTGGGAAAGATCGAACAGTCATCATCTGGAACGTCAAGGTACGACTCTCTGCCTTTCTAATCTTTGCTGCTGAGCCTGACTAATGTGGACCGGAGATCGTACAGGAGGATTTCGCCGTTCACAAAATTCTAGGTCCTCATCCAGATCCAGTCTCGTGCCTCGCATGGTCTCCAGATGATTCAATCTTGTTGACTGCGGCGGAAATGGTCATCAAGATGTGGAGTATGCAATCGCTCGAATGTATCGCTACTCTATCTCGACATGATTATCCGATTGGNGCTCTCGCATGGTTACCGAANGGTCTCGAGTTTGTTTCAGGAGGGATGGATCTCAAGGTTTACTTCTGGGTGCGCAAACGTCTTTCCTCGCAAGTCTGCATTTCNACTGACTTCGACGAACGTATCTTGCCACAGGATTTGAGCGGAAACATTACTGCCACTCTACCTTCTTCACCAACTCGGGTTCTCGATCTCGCTGTCACGCCGGATGGATCAAAGTTGGTGTGCGTCGGTCGAGCAGATACGACTGAACCGCACATGATCCCTTCGAGACAAAGTTCGAGGAGTGCTACACCCCAAATGAACCTCTCGGCACCGTTAGGAGCTAGACATGAGAAACGAATCTCAGTGTACGATCTCAACAAGAAGGAACTACTGTAGTACGTTACGCTCTCTACGTAATGAGAGGAGGGGTTTGAACTGACTCGCTTCGGTTTCGTCGAACAGTGAGGTAGTTCAACCTTCGGAGCTCACATCAGTAGAGGTATCCAAGGACTCGAAGTATGCCATCATCAGTCACGCTCCCAAGGTAGGCTTCGAGATTGGACTATCGTCAAGTTTCTGAACTTTACTAATAATCGATTTCCTTGACCTTTACAGGAGATCCTCTACCTCGAGCTCGAGTCAGGCTCAGTCCTGCGTAAGTTCGAAGGTCACGATCAAGGTCAATACGTCTTGCGAAGTTGTTTCGGAGGAGCGACAGAGAATTTCGTTCTCAGCGGTAGTGCTGGTACGCTCGATCTCGCTTCCCTGCTTCTTCGCCCTTCCGCTGATGCCTCTCGATCTCGCATACAGACGGAAAAATCGTAGTCTACCATCGAGACACTGGACGACTCCTCTACAAACTCGAAGGTCACGATGTGACGACAGTCAATGCAGTCGCTTGGAATCCTGATCCTTCTAGAGCGATGTGGGCTAGTTGTTCAGACGATAGGACGATCAGGATCTGGGAAATGAGCCCTGCTGAGGTGACAGAGGGAACAGGAGGTGAAGGAGGGGTTCCAAGGAGAAATCGTCTCAGACGTTTGAGTCTAACTTGAGAGACCTCTCACCCCTTCTTCATTCGTTTCGTCACTTCTCACTTGTAGCTATTTACTCTTCTCTCCTCATCGTTCCTCCCTATTCTCTCATTCTCGTTCTTCAACCCTATTGCAGCTCCTCGTTTTGTTTTCGCTTTCTCGTTCATCCCCCGTTGCTATCTCTCTCTCTTTTTGATGTTGTAGCTCTTACTCTTGTCTCTCTGTCCGAATGTGTCTACCTGCAGTTTACTTCGCTCTCTCCTTCGACCCGTTCATGCAAAGAGAAGAAGGTGAGCTCTCTATAACCGAAAAGATGGAATTCCATTTTCTGGTTTCATCAAATGCTTATACCGATCGGTGCAACTTCGAACTTCCGACCCCTTCAAAGGAGACAAGACAAATCTGTATCCGAAGTGCTCCAGGTTGAATGAAATAGGCTCTGTACACACAGTCGAGATCAAGATTTTGACTTTATTTCGAAAGACTGTCTGCTTCGATACAACTTTGCCTTCTCTCTTAGATGTTGAGACTGTTCAAGCGTCTCTGTACGCTCTTACTCGTGTTCGGTAGCGTTCAAGCCCAGCAAACTCTTTCTGCGACTCCAACTTCCTCCCTCGTCTCACGAAATTCGAGTTTCCCTTCTCTCTCTTCACTTCGACCCACTTCGACTCTCAATTCAAACGCAACTCGGATCCTCGGTAATCTCGGATCAGTAGCTTCACAACTTCAGACCGCCTTACCTTCTAATTCGACTACCGGTTCGGAATTACCGACTGCAACAACTCTCCCTTCAAAGCCACCCTCCCTCGACACTCGCATCGACGCTACATTTGGTATCTTAGGGGGAATACTTATACTATCAGGACTCGCTCTAGGTTCAGTAGGGATTTACTATCGGAGGTGAGTCGCTTAGAGAGTAGGTTGCAGAATGCCATGTTGACTGACCTTTGAAACAGACCAGCACTCTTCTGTTCGGGGGTTTACGCAGGTTCACTAGTAGTAGGACTCTTGATAGTTCACTTCGGATTAGTAGGAAGGCAATCTCCACCCAAATCGACTGTGAGATCTCAATTTCACTATGTTCCGAGAATCGGCTTGGCTGACCCTCGTTCGACATTGTTTTAGACTCGCGGACTCTTCTTACTCGCTTCTCTAGTAGCAGGAATCGTCTGTGGAGCATTCTCATACCTCTTTCACAAAGCAGGAGCTTTACTACAAGCTTCACTCGCCGGTTTCCTCCTCGGTTGCTCTGTACTCTGTGTTCAAAGCGACTCTCTCATTAAACCAGTTGGATTGAGATATATCCTATTACTTGGTATGTTCTTACACCCTCTCAGCTTTCCCTCCTCTGCTGCGCATGCACTGACCTTGTAGGAGGTGGCAATGTTGAAGGACTCGCGGCTCTCTTCTTCCTCCTCGCTTCGATCCCTCGACTCTCCTTAGTCGTAATCTTGGTAGGAACATCGGCAATTGGAGCTACAGCAACTGTAATCGGCATAGATTCTTTCACAACTGCAGGTCTCAAGTAAGTCCTCCTCTCTATCAATCGAGTTTGATTACAACGAGGAAGCTAACTCGTTCCACTTCTTTCAGAGAATTCTACGTTTATAATTTCGGATTCTCAAAGCTCTATCCCGAGCTAGAAGGTCATTACGTGAGTACACTCCTCCTTGCTCCCTCTCTCTTCATTCATTTCTCCTAACTCCCCACATCTCTCGGCCCTAGCCTCTCTCCTCTTCAATTGTCATCGAACTAGGTGTCCTACTAGCACTCTTCATCTGTATGATGGCGTTCCAACACCGATTCTACGTCTTGATGGGAAAGAAACAACAAAGCGAACAGGAGAACGACCAAGCACGAACGGTCCGTAACGACAAGATCGACGATCGCGCACGTCGTCACAACGAAGCACAGATAGGAGATTGGGAAGAGAAGTATGGTAATGGGCGATCAGTGCGGAGGGGAGTATCGGAGAGCGAAGTTGAGACTATTCGAAAGGGGAAGAGAAAGAATTGGTTCGGATTCGGGAAAAGTAGGAAAGTGTCAAAGGCGGACTCCTCTTTACAATCATCGATCGAGGCTTCAAGATCAAAGTCGACATTGGGCAAAGCCGTCAATCTTTCGTCAACCGATTTCCTCCCTCGTCTCGACGTCGAATTTGGACAACTCCGATCAGTCTCGTCTCCCGCAAGTGCAACCTTGGGTACCCTTCGTCCTGTCCTCTCTCCATTACAAGCCTCGCCTCGACCATTGTCTTATTCAAAGAAAGACGGTTGGGACGATTACCTCTCGACTCGACAAGTCGCCATGTCCGTCCCTACCGATGCTCTTCCTGCTCGATCGCGTTCTTCCCTCGTCCTCGTTTCCCCACCTCCCTCCATTCCCAAATCAAGTCCTCGCTTTCAAGACGAAGCCGATGAGGACGACGATCTTCCTCTCGCCCTCTCGCCTCGTCGACCAGCATCTTCTCGCACGAATTCTTCCCCTTTGATCGGGACTAGTCTCCGCCCAACCTCATCGCACGACCTTCATCTCACTCCTTCGAACCCCGAGACTTCTACTCTCCCCCGCTCCCATTCTCGCGCTCTCTCGATCGCTCAACAAATCCCCTCAGTCCTGCTAGAATCACCTTCGAGGCCCTCTCTCGCAGCACTCATCAAGAGTGAATACCAACCTGGAATGCTCGACAAGGTTGGCAAGCGTGCTACTCTGCTCGACTTGAACGAACCTTCGAAGTTTAACCCGTACAACGAGAGGGAGCGACCAAGGACCGCTTCGGATGAGAGGATCATCATTGGCGATCGGAGGAAGAGCTATAATGGTCTCGCTTCACCGAAGAAAGTCAACGAAGGTCCGAAGATCATGGATTTCGAAGACTTGGATGCGAAACATCGAAAACGACTTTCTCTGTAAGCGTTTCACTCTCCCATCTACGTCCATGCTCCTTCACTGACAATCGAATTTTGGGCTCAGCTTGCAAACGACTGCGACGGATCAGGTTGCTGCCGATGCTGCCAAAGCCGATATTATCAAGAAGCAACAAGCCGAAGCTGCGTCGCATCGTTCAAAAGATCACACTCGAAGACGCAGTCTCTCCAGCAACAACCTCTTGTCAAGTCCTCGCACAAGCACAGATGAATTCGGACAACTCGCTGGAGGAGGAGGAGGAAGACCGAAATCGATCGCTAGTTTGAGTGGATTGCTCAGTCTCAAACGAAACAGTTCTTCCGGTGATCTTCTCGATGGACCTCTCCCTCGTTCGACTTCGAAAGCTTCCGTCAACACTATCGCTTCTCCTACGCCCCGCTCTCGACCCAGTCCTTCTCCTCGTCGAGAATCCACTCAAACTCTCGAACGAAACTCTTTAGCCTCACCTCATCGCGACACCCGTCGTCACTCCCTCACCACTCTCCTTGAAACTTCCTTCGACGACGCTCATTCTCTTGCGGACCTCGCAGCCTTGCAGAGACCGACAATCAAGGGAAGAAGTCAATCTGGTGGGTTGGAAAAAGTCACTGAATGGAGGCGTTCGGGAACTTTCTCTCTCAACCATCTTCCTCCTCCTCAAGCTCAGTCAGCTCCCGTCACTCCTCCTGTCGCAGTTCTAGCAACCCCTACGAAGAAAGGGAAAGCTTCGTGGCTTGACTATTAAATATCCTTACTCTCTTACATTCCCCTATCACTGACCATCGCTCTCTCAAACCTATTTGAACGACAATATACCCTCCCTCTCGGCTTCTTCGCTCTTCGCACTACGGAATCGGAATCGGAAACCTTAAACCCAAAACTGCATCTTTCGTTTCTTACTTTACTTTACTCGGTCTTCGCATGGATCAATAACAGAATAGACACTTTCAACAAAACAGACACTTCTCCTCCTCTCTCAGTTCACACTTTGCATAATATCTTCTCTTCGTTCACTGCAGAACTCGCCTTGTCAATTGTTACTTTTTCGCTTTTCGCAACTTTAGTCCCTCTTTGTCTCATTGTAAAACACTTTGTTACTCTCGTTCGAAAGAGCCGAATGTAAGCGAGAGCGAAACGATCAGTGTCCAAATGCAATTGCGAGGAAATAGTACAAAACAGAACTAGGAAATGAGCCGCTACAAGTCTATCGACAACCCCTGTACCGTTGATCATTCATCAAGACGCTTTCCGAAAGAACGGATTCTTCGAATTGACGACGAGCGTGTTACCGGCTGCAGTAGTGAACAGTCTTTCCCTCGTTGCTGCCCCGACCTCATGTAAGCCTCCCGCAGCAGTCGTCGCATAGCTTGAAGCACTCCATCGATTACTCGCTGGTGCGGGGGGCGGTCGTCGATGAGCTGATCCAAAGGAGGAGGAAGGAGAGGGAGAGATCGGAGAAGATGGATCTTCGAGAATGAACCGAGGGGTCAAAGGGACTTCTTGAGTTACTTCTCGAGCGTGAGGAGGCGAGGGTGAAGGTGAAGAGCGGGAGAGGTCGAGCGGTGTTGGAGGAGAGGAGGAATAGGAACGAGGGAGAGGAGGGTAAGCGACGGAATATGGAAGGGCAGCGAGTTTCTTGTCGACCTGTTCAAACCCTCAAAAGCTTGTATCAGCTCCACTGCGAAGAAACAGGGATACTCGTAGTGGAAACGAACCTCTTTGTTGCCTAGCTCATTTGCGAATCTCTTCGTATGTTCCCTTCTCCTCTTCTGTCCCCTCTTCCTGAACCACCAGACGCCTCCAACTACCAACGTCAAGACGAGGACGACGATCAGCATGATCACCCACCATGGCAGTTTCCAACCTTCTTTCTCCTCTTCTTCCGCTGCACTCGTTCTCGCTTCAACCGATACAAGATCCTCCAAACACACTCCAAACCCGGGAATAATACGGCATCCATCCGTAGTATCGACGCACTTTCCGTTGACGACCTTTTGAGTTGAAGAAGAACAGGACAAGCATTGATCTTTCGAAGAACCGTAGCAAGTTGCGCAATCTTCGTGACAGTCGACACATTCTTGTTTCTTCGAGTCGTAGAATTCGTGTTGGGACGAGCAGGTCAAGAGACATCGAGATTCTCCTCCTCCTTGAGCATTTTTGGAGAGGACGGGGTTCGAAGCGGGACAAGAAAGACAGTTTGTTGAAGTATCGGAGCACGTCTCGCAAGAAGGATGACAAGCGAGACATGAAGTGGTTGGCGTGGTAGAGGTAGAGTTGGTGAGTGAGGCGAGAGGGGAGGAAGTAGAGGAGAAGAAACCGGTTGGACAGGATGTAGTCGAGAGGCAGGTACCGTTTAGGAGGAGATTCGAAGATGTCGAGCAGGAGGTACAGAATGAAGGGAGAGAAGGAAGGCAGGAGGAACAGCTCGAATCGCAAGCTATAGACAGTATTGAGATCAGTTTGGGGCGAGAACAAGGAAAGCAAGAGTGAGCGTACCTTGACACAAAGTTCCGTCTTCAGAGACTGTTGAGCCGGAAGGACAGCTATCCTGACACGCGCCGTTGACGAGATAGCTCCCGGGTAGACAAGCCGAGCATGTAAGTTGATCCCGTTTCGAACTTGCTGAGAACGAGTCGATTCCTCCTCTCGTACACTTCGACGGAAGAGCTGTCCGTACGAATCGGCCCCGACATCAGTCTCAACTAAAGAGAGATAAAAAGAGAATCTGAACGCACCATCGCAAACTCCTTTTTCGTTATCGTAAACCCATCCAGCATTACCTCCTTTCGTCCTCTCACTACTCCTCCCATCGCACACCCCCGACTTCTGATCGATCGCAACACACTTCCCTCCCAACAGTACATTCGGTGTCCTACACTCCAAACATTTCCCACTCCCTTCACCGTAGCAAGTCTCGCACATCGAATCGCAAGCTACACAATCTTGTGATGTCGAGGAGAAGAAGGTTCGAGTGGGACAGGTGATGAAGGTGCCGTTCGAGGAAGCGGTTGTTGCGGTCGTGCAGGTTGTTGGAGATGAGGATAAGGGTTGCAAGCCGGATTGACAGGTCTGACAAGTTCCTGTAGGGCCAGAACAGCTTGCACAAGTCGGATCACAAGCTGTACATCACTCGACGACGTAATAGTCAGTCGAAAAGATCGAGAGTCTAGGAAATCAGGAGAAACGTACCGAGACAGTCTCCCGAAGAAGACATGTAGTACCCATCTGAGCAAGAAGCACATTGAGTTCCGTTCGATCCTCTCGTCCATCCAGCGTTGCAGTCGCAAGTAGCGGTCGAAGAGCTACCCGAACAGATTCCATTGAGACAATTGCAATTACCTGCGTTCGAATTCCAACCAATCATCAGCTTTTCTCGACGAGAGCAAGGGATGAGAGAAAGGAATCGAACGTACTCGACAATGTCAGATTCGCGTGAGAAGGTGGATCGAGGCATAGACCTGAACCGGTGATTCCGGCGTCGCAAGTTGAGCAATCCCCTCTGCACTGTTCTGAGCACTCTTTCCCATAGAAACCGGGTAGACAATCACCTGTAATCCTTCCCAACAAGCTATCAGCCTCTTGCTCGAGAGCACGGATAGATAGTGAGGAGAACGTACCGCAATCGTTTCCGGTAAACCCTGTTCGACAAACACAAGTTCCATTACTCGCGCACTGGCCTCCAATTCCACATTCTCCGCCATCTCCTGAACATCCAGTGCTTCTCAGCCCAAGCAATTCTCCCTTCTGAACTGAACCCGAGAACCCAAGTGTCGAAACATCCGGAATTGATTCCCAAACGACGATTCTCGAATTCCCGGGAGTTGACACGATCGCATAAGAATCTTGGGGTGCCGTTAAAAGGAGTGAAGAGAACTCGGTGTTGGTTGAATTCGAGGTCGAGTTTGGGAGAGGATGGAAAGTCGAGGTTCCTTCATAGTATGCTGAGGGATAGGTGATGAGACCCGGTTCGACTGAGATTGTGAAGGATTGTGAAGAAGTTGAGAGGGAACCAGTTGATGTGAAACCGGGTGAATTTTGGGAGGTCGATTTCGAAGAGGAGAAAGGAGAGGGATTTGTAAAGTTTGACCAGGTCGAGTTAGAGAGGGAGGGAAAGGAAGAGGAAGTGTAGGTGCCGGGGAGGAGAGTGAATTGTTCTGTTGATCCATTGAAGGGGGTCGAGATTGTCACTCCAGCTGTTTCGCACAAGAAGACTCAGTTTCTTTTTGCGAAGTGAGAGGGAAGAGAGGGAGGGGAGTCGAACGTACCGATAAGTACATTGTGACCTTGCAAGCATTGTTGAGGAGTACAGACAAATGGTTCACTCGAGTTTGCTTGATTGATTTGGGCGTGAGTGAGTGTGATTAGAGAGGATAGCAGTAAAAGCGATATCATCAGGCCTCAACGAGATGGATGGAGGGGCAAGCGGGAGTAGTGAACAGGGGAAGGAGAGCAGAAGCAGGAAAGGAGCGGCAGAGACATTGAAACAGGCATTGGGCGAACAAAGGTCAAGAAGGAGAGAATAAAGGGAAAAAGGAGGATCGTGCATGCTGCCCCTTGTTTGCGCCTCCCCTGCGGTGAGCCCTTCCGCTGTACTGATGTTGAGATGGATCATGTAAAGGCAAAGTGAAGAGTAGAGGATCAAAAGGCAACCCGACCACTCATTTCGAAAAGCGGGAGCGAGAGTCTTGGGTTGTTGCTCCCACTCACCACCAACACTTATCTAAAGATGCTTCGATCTGCTATTCGACCAATTACCCGCTCTTTCACTCCCCTCGCCTTCAAGCCCACCTTCACACGAACCCTCGTCAGTGAGTTACCCTTTCTCCCCTCCTCTTCATTTCACACTTGCCGATAACAATCTCCCTCTTAACCAACTAGGTAAACGATTCACTCAAGATCACGAATGGATCTCTTTCGATGATGCTACCGGTCAAGGTACATTCGGTATCACCAATTACGCTCAAAAGAATTTGGGAGATGTTGTATTCGTTGAATTACCCGTAGTCGACTCTCAAATCTCGGCTGGAGGTACGTTCAAACCCTCTTGCTCTATCTCTCGCTATCATTCGAGACTGATAGCGGGAACAATGGACGTACAGAATCTATCGGAAATGTTGAAAGTGTAAAGGCGGTTGGAGAAATCTACGCTCCCGTCTCTGGTCAAGTGAAGGAAGTCAATCAAGAGCTGGAAGGTACTCCCGAACTCATCAACCAAGATCCCGAAACCACCGGTAAGCAGTGTGCTCCCGATGAATCCGGAAGAACTCGACTGATGCGTCGAGCGCATGTCGCTTAGGTTGGTTGGCAAAGATTCAACTATCGAACCCAGGAGAATTCGATGCGCTATTGAACGAACAAGCCTACGATGCTCTGTGCAAGGGAGCCGATCAATAAATGAATGAGGACAAGGGGATCAAGGAAAGGAAAGGTGTTTTTCGTTTTTGTAAAACTGTATCAAGGGTTCAACTTTGAGGCTTAGAAGACAATACAATAAGTAGTAGCTCAACACTTCCTGGGTGCATACTGAGGGAGAATGAAATGAGAGGGAAGACGAAGCAGATCGGCAGAAACTTGCGAACCTTTGAAATTTCGCCGAAGTGGAAACACAGTTGTTACACTTCACTTTCGCGTATTTGCCCAGCTTCTTGACTCGACCTCAAAGACTCCAGGATTAGCCTTTACGTACAACAGCGTTCTCTCAAGCAGGAAATCACAAACACATCATCATTAAACTCCCATCTTTCAAAGGCTCACTCTTCCCCACGCGACCTCTGAGCGCTCCGAAGACAACCAGACAATACTTCTATCTATATAATCTACCGATTTTGCCGACTCGAACAGCTCTCTCTAGCTGCCCTCGCTTATCTCCCTTTCCTTTGATCGCTTTCCTCCCTCCCTCTCGCGCCTGAATCAAAATGGCCAGGTACGTATTCTTTCACTCGATCTATCGCTTCCAACTATAAGCTGATGGAAGTATGGAACCGTACAGTCTCAAAATTGGTTCCCTTCTCTTACGAACCCTCTCGAAACCCATCGCAAACAAGATCAAACAACGCGCGAAAGACCACGAAGGGTTCAAAACTCGCACAGTGTGGCTCGCCCAATTGATGCATCGTACGGAGATGAACTTGCGAGTGAGCCTGTTAGGCGAGAGTCCGAAACATATTCGACCGTTGTCAGAGGCGAGAGCGATTGAATCGGGCGCAAATTTTCTGAGTGAAGGTGTGAGTCATACAGTCTATCCTCTTCTCTGTGTACTGTTCTCGAGGCGAAGTAGCTCGAGTGAGTGTGAAAGAAAAACGATGAATGCTGATTTTATCGTCGGAAACAGTTTTTGTTTACTGTAGCAGCTACAATCAGTTCGTTCTTGTCCTTCTTTCCATCCTTTGCACTTCCTCCACGACATTCTCACTGACGAGATCCGTACGGGTGAATAGTTATCGGAGAAACGTATCGATCAAGTCTGAAAGAGTCGAAACGTCGGGATCAAGTTCGGGAATCCCTGATAACGCACGAGATGGAGATCGAAGAACTGAGGGAACGGTTGAAAGATCTTGAATCAAACTATGAGGGGGAGAAAGAGAGGGGTAGAGAATTGAGTTCGATTTTGGAAGAGGTACGTCGAAGTCTCGTGGAATCTGTATCTAACGAAGTGAACTTATTCTCCAAAATCTACCTGTCGTACAGGTCGTGATGATTGGTCTGAAAGGAGGATTCGCGAAAGCTCGAGCGACGGCAGAAGAGGTCGAAGATGATCGGGATAATTGGGAGCGGCATTTGAGGGTAGGTGAACTTGCGAGACGGTTTGGGACGCATGAGAGGGTGCTGAGAGACGAAGAGGAGGAGGAGGAGGAGGAGGAGGAAACGG
>JGI24890J29729_1001184_pt1 | contig 12518 bp, 15 predicted proteins | sample FreactcultureFD7_FD_29729 | JGI IMG/M metagenome (IMG submission 29729)
ACGCTAACTTTAGCAACGCGACCAGATTTAGCTTTAACTAAAGTGTCAGCAGTTACGTTAAAAAATGTTTTTGTACCTTGGGCTGTAATTAAAGCACCGCCTTGGTTGATTGGGGATGAAGTGATTGCCATGTGAAGCTCCTTTTTTACACTAAGTTGGGTTGACTGCTGGGGTGACGCTAATAAAGGCGTGTTCAATATATTTACGAGCTATATCTTGAACGCGACTTTGGTAATAACTTACTTCAAAAGTAATACTTTTCTTCATTGCAATGATACCGAAATCGGACTGCGTAACTTTCTCATCTTGAATTACTGGCATATTGAGAAGCCCAATATTGTCAGTATCCATGCTGTATTGAAGTACGTAGTCTTGGAAGTCTAAAGCATTGTAATTCCGAGTTCCATATATTGTAATCTTAACTGTATCTTTTACCAATTGATAGTGCGAGGTATTTCGCGTTATCAATGGCGCAGATTGCAAGGCAATGGTTTGCCTTGGGTCAATATCGACGGCCGCGTAAGGCGGGGCAATATTTTGATCCACCAAGTAAGATGGGTACATAGGGAAATATTGGTTTAAAGTTAGCCAAATTGGAAGGCTATTGGACACAATTACGTTCGTAGTATCAAAACCAGTCATTGAATCAATGAGCTGGGTGTCCATAATTGAATACAGGGAGTTGCCGCGATAATGGTACAAATCGGCAGCTTTGTAAAAATTAGCGCGGCTATTAAACGCAAATTTAAAACCATCAAAAGTACCAACATACATCATTGTTGGGCTTACTTCGTTAAAGTCTACTAATGGCTCTAATGAAGTAAAAATCATACTGTTAAATACAGCTTGGCGATCCTCTAATTGGTTTACGTCCGAAGCATAGTGCATTGAGCCTTGGGCGGTTACTTGCCTTGCTGGAATCGGTGTTGGATCGCTGTTATACAGCAATCGGTTATATTGTGTTGCGTTATAGATCGCGGAATCAGTCAAAAGGCTGGCATTTACCCAAAATACGTAGCCATCCAAAGGAAGTATCAATTTTACGTAAAGGGTAAAAGTAACTGTCTGATTTTCAGAAATCGTATTGACGCCTTGCGCCAAACCTGACGCAAGTTGTCCTTTTCCGTTTGCGGCTTCTATGGCGCTCATGTTTCAATCCATGTTTTCAAAGAGGCTTCAAATACGCCAGAATAAATAAAGGATGGACGACGCGCGCCCTGTACTTTTTTAAATTTTTGGCCTTTGCGAACTTTGCTAATGGTTTTTCCTTGAGCAGTTCTAAGGGTTAACCCGTCTAACGCTGCTTGAGTTGGAATCCCTTGTTCGCCAAATTTACCCGCGACTTGTTCAACTTCGCTAGAAGTAATGAAATAGTGAAATTTATTGTCTATTTCAGCTGTTGAATTAGCAAAAGGCTCGCTTGGTGGATTGCCGTTTACCATGTTAATAAGCGCGCGGCCAGCATCTTCAGCCAGTTCTTTAGCTATAAAATCTTCGTAAGTGTTGTAAAACATCGAAAAAACACCGTAGCGTTCTTCCAAATCCTTACCAACGGTATAAGATGTACCGCCTTCTGGTTCTGGAACCTCAATAACGCCGAGGTGTAACTTCATTAGCTTAATCCCCAGAGGGTTCCAAGAGTTTGCATGAAAGCCATAGCTTGACGGCCATAAGGGTTCTTAATAGCTTGTAAGCTAAGAAGATCCAAGTTTTGTAAACCTTTGCCCACCGCCAAAGTTTGGCTGGTTGATACGTCAGATGCAGAGCTAATTACGCCGGCCACAAAGCCGTTCATATTGTACTTAGCGCGCAATTCTTCAAAATAGGTTTGGCCGGGTAAGTCTTGTTGCCATTGAATTAGCAGGCTTCCAGCAAAATTGTAGACAGTCAAAACGTAGATGTCTGATAAAGTGCCAGAAAAATCAAGCGGAGTTAAGTCTAAAGATACTTGATATGCGTAAGCATAGCCGGGATCGTTATCAGCGATGGCTGTGGTAGGAATGCCCATAACTTCTCTTGACCAAGCGATAAACCCGTCAAGAGTAGGAGTTGCAGCGATAGGACTTGCCATATTATGACCCTAGCAAAGAATTTTTCTTAGTGTACACTATTTACCGTAGAATTAGCTATTTACAAGGAGAATTATATGGCCACAAAAATTACCGATACATCTGTAGACACTATTGATGTTACTGAAGTTCTAGCTACGCCAGTGGTAGAAGCGCCTGCTCCTACCCCCGCACCAGAAGTTTTTTCTGGCTCAAACGCTGTTGCTGATTTAGAAAAAACTATTGCTGCCTTAGGCAAACAAGATCAGTTTGCTAAATTAATGGCCGTTCTTAAAGCCAAAAAATAAAAAACCCCCGCCTTGGCGGGGATTTTTCTTACTTCTTAGGGCGCCCGCGTCCTTTAATTGGTTGTACACCTTCGCGTACAACTTCAATGGTTTGATTAAATTTCTCGCCATTGTCAGCCGCATTTTTCTTATCTTCAACAATTTCTACTTCCAAGCCAGACTTTTGCTTCAAGCCCATTTCTTGAGCTTTATTAGCTAGGATCTGATCGGCAGCAGCCGCTGTCGCATTGCGAGCTTGTTGAGCGCGGTCAATCATCTCCTGATCGGATTGAGTAAAACCGCTTTCAATAGCTTCAACGCTAATAGGCTTGTCAATGGCATAGCATAGGCCACCAAAGCCTTTTTTGACTTTCTTAACATCCATCATGCCGTAAATAGCGTGTTGGTTCACAATCGCGTCAATAGTCGGTTGGTTGCCATCAATCTGAATTTGGCCGCCAGCGCGAATATGATGCGAAAAAGGACGTGGATTCTCAGGAATCATGTAAGTGAAATGACATTCCTGTTTACTGCAATTGGCTATAAATAATTTCATTTAATTCTCCCAAATGGGGTGGGGAACCGATGATGCGGAACCTTTTTTAAGGGTTCCCGGCTCCCCATAGAAAACATATCGGCATCACACGATGTTTAATACTATAACAAAAAACCCCGCTTTTGGCGGGGCTTTCTGCAAAACCTGATACTTAGTAAGCAGCAGATAGGATCGTCAATGCTTCTGGACGGATACCCCAGCCTGAAGTGCTACGCATTGTGTACAGGGTAGTAATACCACCGTCAGCAATAGGAGTAGGGATTTCAGTTGGAGCTGATACGTCTGTCAACATCAAAGAAGTAGCTGTCATATTTGGAGTCAAAGACGCAAATACGTTGGTATTGATATTGTTGTTTGCTTTAGGANTCTTCAATTCTGGAGCGATCAACAAGATTGCATCAGTACCACCAGCGCCTTGACCAATCAAAGTGTCATCAGCAGCGAAAGATACATCGTCGCCGCCTGCCCAAGAAGCTACAGTTTCAACCAAGCCAGCAGCAGTTTCAACACCGGCACCGATACGTTGGAATTGTGTCAAAGACACTACGCCAGAGTAAGAGATTTGGCTAATGAAGCGTTGTGGAGCAAGGAAAACCAAGCGTAATGGTTGACCGATTTGAAGTGTACGAACCTTCAAAGCGCCAATCAAGTTCAACATATACTGAGCCAACTGACCAGAATCCCAAGTGCTGTAACCAGTGTTGCCATTGGTGTCAGAACCTAAGTTTGCAGTAGTAGCGCCAGCAGTATTGAGCAAGCCTTCGCCATTGGCTGGATTGTAGCCATAGAGAAGTGCGTTACGCAATTGTTGTGCAATACCTTGACGTGCAGCCAAACGCATAGCTTGTGGCAATGCGTAGCCCCATGCGCCAGTAGCAGCTTCATCGAAGTTGTCGTACTGAGCGCGTGTCTGAAGGCGGTAAGTCGCTGTAGACATCATAGAAGGGATAACCGATGCGCTAGGCAATTGGTTAGAAGTTGATTGGCTCGCTGCTACTTGAGTTGTCAACTGAATCTTCTTAGCGTATACATAGAGATCCGCTTCGCCGAGGCGTGGCATTGGATTCTCTGTCGCGAGGGTTGTGAAAGCACCAGAAGCCAAACTGTACTGAGTAATCAGTTCAGGCAACATTAAGTGCGGATTAACGGTTACAAATGAAGGTGCAAAGCCGGACATAGTTATTTTCCTTTATTAAATGAGGCAGAGAGCAACATAGCCAGTTGTAACCCAGTTTGCATTTCCGGTAACGCTAGAATATGAAACTGTCTTGTTATTGCTGGTACTTACTTTCAACACTTTAACTGGCAACGCGGCTTGTGTGCCGGGTTGAGTTACTGTAACCCAGTTATTTGTGTAGTCAAAGTAAACAGTAGTGCTGATTAATTGACCATCAATAGAAACTGAGGCTGGCTCGATTGCCAAAGGAATACGCGCGCCGCTACCAAAACGGTAGTAGTTAACGCTCATGCCGGGTGAATACAACGGAGCTGTTGAAGATGGAGTTGTGATACCAGCGAACGCTTGGTTAAATACACAAATACCAGTTGGAACAGCAGAACCAGTTGCTTGCAAAATTGTTGAACCCAATACGCTTGTGCCATTAGCTGGAACAAACTCTTGAATTGGAACACCACCCCATAATGGAGCAGTAGCGGATGTGCTTAATACGCCAGCGGCCAGTTGAAACTTAACTGCTGGATCGTCTTGTGCGTCACCTTGGGTAAAACCATTGCTATTAGTCGAAAATAGACCAAGTGCGTTGGTTGTTGCCATAGGATTGAGAGAGATTTGTGCGCTCATGGCTTATCCTTATCGTTGATTGTTAGAAGTATGGAATGCAGTAGCGCGCAGAGCTGGAANTTTAAAGTCATCCAACCAAGCAGACATAGCACCTTTGAATTTAGTGATTGTACGGCCTGCACGATCTTTCTCATTAACTTCGATGAGTTGGTCAGCAGCAAACACCATTGGAGATTTAGCAGCGCTCAAAGCATCAGCAAAAATCTGCTTTTCAGCCAAATTGAGCAATGCAGCGTCTTTAATAGAATTCAAATTCACTTCTTTGTATGAATCAGAATAGGCTTGTAGGCCACGCAACAAACGCTTACGGTAAGACAACAAAGCCTCACCAGCTAAAGGACGGGAAGCAGCTTTGCCGAAAGCGGCGAATACTGAGTCAGCTTTAGCTTGTGCATCAGCGTACTTAGACGCTTCTTCATCAGCTTTAGCAGCTTTTTCTTCTTCATCTTCGTCACACATAGCTTCATCTTCGTCTTTTTTTGCATCTTCGTCGAATTTGATTTCTCCGGCTGGCATTTCTACCTTGCCTTCAGAATCTTTCTTAGCTTCTTCTTCGTCCTCGTCCTTACGGGCTTTGGATTCATCTTCATCTTTGCGCTTGTCAGAAGCAGTCACTAATGGTTCAGCAGGCATATTCTTTTCCATGCTGTCCACGCGAGTTGCTAGGCTGCCAATTGCTTGCAGGATTGCATCAAGTTTTTCGCCTTGGGCATCTGCCTTTGGCTCAATCATTTCTTTTGTCATATCAGACACCTCAGGGTTAGTTAAAAGTACTCCAGCAGCATCGCCACCTTTGTCCCATACTCCTTTAGAACCACGCGCTTTCGTTACGATAGCGATATGGTCTAAAAGGAATGGTACACCTTCTATCAAGAGTGGCTCGCCATTCTCAGTAGTAAGTGTAGTGTTTCCAGCAGTATTGTCAAATACTACTGACGGGGATGTGCTAACTTCTTCGCCGGGTATCAACCCTCTTGCAATTTCTTCCATTGCAGGCGCATCATAAATCTTAGCAATACCCCAAACTTCGTCACCTTTAATGTAAGGCAACATAACACTTCCGATTGCGCGATCTTTAAATTCTTCAGTCGTTAAAACTGCGCTTTCAGGATGATCCATAATAACTGTTAAGCCATTACAGCGTTTTAAAAAATCGTCGTTCAAATATAAAGATGGATCACGCCAAACGTGTTCGCCAATACTTGAGCGATAAGCCAAGCCAGTTCCGGTAATGCGAATAGCCAATAAATCCATATTGGCATAAGGCTGCGGGCTAGTTAATACTCCCTCTTTCATCAACTCAGCTACATCAAATTCAGTCTTAATCATTGCAATTCTGAATGCAGTACTTAATCCGGGGTGCAATGGCTGAGGAGGGGATGCTGGATCACACCAATCAAAACCGGTGGATTCGTAATTTAATTTAACGTCAGTTTTTGGCATTTCTTTTGCTATATACGTGCAAAATTGCCCGTCATCATAAAGAACTTCCAATGCGCCTTCGTATTTAATGCCAGTTTCTTCAAAGCATTCGCGGCGAGCTGCTTCTTCTAAAGTTTCGCCTAATTCTTGATGGCCACCGGGTACAGCCCAAGTGCCGGGATAATCGCCGCCATTGCCTCTGCGAATCAATAATGTTTCGCCTTCAGGCGACATAAACATAATGCCGGCCGCGCGGCCAAGAGCGCCCGCGTCTTTATCAATCGGCATTGCTGCGTCAGCCATAGGGCAATCTTCAGTAACTTCGGAAGCAACGGTTTCGCTAGACTTAAAGTTTTCAACCAATTTAGCAATTTCAGCTAAATGGCCATGAATGCTTTGCAGCTCATCACGTTTGCTTACGGCGTCTAATACAAAGTGGGAACCTTCGCGGTTTCCACCGTCATCTTCGCTTTCGGTGCCGGAGTCTGGTACGCAATTTGGTACGGTTTTACCGTCTTTTTCTTTCATGCCAATTTGTTTGTAGCCTTCCCAGCAAGGGTCGGCATCTTCTTTTGGCTCTAAATTTGGAGTTGACAGTACGGTAGGTTCTTCTGGAATCTCATCTGGCTTAATCATTTCAGCCAGCATAACTTTTTCCATCCACTCGCCTTGAGCGTCATCTTCACCATGTTTAACGAATTTTTCACCAACTGATTGCGGAATACCAATGTTGCTTTTACCCGCAGCAGCGGCGTACATAGCTTTTCGTTGGTTTTCTGATTCAAATGGCATGGGTTAACCCTACGTTATTTTTTGCGATTGTAACGCTTCTTTGCCTTTTGATGTCAACATTTCTTCAGGCAATTTTCCCACATGATAAATATACTGATACCTACACCGGCAATATACCTCTTCGCCGGGCGTCGTAATATCGTCAGTATATCCGTTAATTGGTTTTATGTATCCTTTTTCGATTGCCCAGCTACCTTTTATAAGATAGACCAGCTCATCGCGCTCTTTATGATCTTCGCGGTAGTCATATCCTGATTGCTTCCAGTTGCTATGCCATTTTGCTGCAATCGCTCCAGCATCAACGGCTACGATGTCATTAATGTTGGCAATCAGTTTGTGCGTCTGGTCAATAATCACTCGGCGATCTTTGAATGGCATCATGGCCAAATCTTTACGAATCGCTTTTTTCTCGGCTACTTTGTCTACAGCTTCAGTTCCGCCGATCGGAATTGAGGTAGCCCATCCCGCGAAGCGGCGCAATGTATTGCTGATCGTTTCTTCGCGGTTAAATTGAATCAAATTGGCGCTGGCCATGATGCGGCGGTCTAATTCTGCCCGCATTTTAGGCTTGAGCTTATCAATCGTGAATTTGCTCACATCCTTGTTTACAAGCCCGCCTTTAGTAACCAAACGGGTAAAAGCAGTGTGCAAAGCGCGTTCAACTTCTTTTTGCATCTGTTTTTCTGTAATTAATGATTTTACAGCCGATTCGCGCAGCTTTTTAACCCATGTTTCAAGGCGTTTTTGGCTGTCAAAACCATAACGCATGAAATCATTGATTGCCGCAGTGAGGCATTCGTAGAATGTCACGCTTATTCCTTAGACGGTGGCTCAGTCGGTGCAGAAAGGGGAACTGGTGGTTCGTATTCAGCGATCTCGTCAATATCGAGCTGCATAGTCGATTTGAACATTTCTGGCATTTCAGCCAAATTGTCTTGCGCCCACTGAATCGCCAATGCTCTGTTTTCAGGGTTAATGACTGGCAATAGGGTGCGCAGCATCTCTGTCATGCCTTCTAGCTTAACTTTATCGGTCTTGACCTTTTCACTTGGGGTTTCTTCAATGAGATTTTCCCATGATGGCTTAAAGGCGTCCTTCCATTGATAGAAGGCTTCCTCGTAGGTCATATTGGCATAAATGTCAGGGTATTTATTTTGAACGGCTGCAAAGAACTGCTTATTCCATGCGCGGTACATTACGATATTGTCAAAGAACTCAAACAAGGTTCTCATGTCATTACGAATACCCGTTACATACTGAGCAATGGCTTTAGAGTCCTCAGTACCTTCGGCAAACGCGTTAGTGAACGCTTCATCCTTTAGCAACAAAGCTGGCGTGTCAGTAGCAGACGCAATATTAGCAATAATGTTATCCCTAGCGGTAGTCATTGCTGTATCGGTGTTATTTAGATCAATAGACTCAATATCTTCATCTACGTCAATGGTCAGTACGTTACCAGTTGTACCTTGTTGCAAGTAACTGCGTTTAATACCCGATGCAATTTGCATTGCCCGATTGACAATTGACCCAGCGGCTTTTTGTTTAATAATTAAAAGACCCGCTTTGGTCGTCACCATATCGTCGGTAATCATTGACTGAACAAATGATTTCAGCGGGTATAACGCGCGCTGAAACACTGAACGGCCAGTGTATCCGAAGCCAGATGATTGATAGGCCAAGTAGATTGGAGTGTTATTGAACACTACGCAGCTACGGCTTGGATGGTACGGCTGCCCGGCAGCAGTTACATAAGGCTTAGGCTGCTGGAAGTCGGGCGCGTTAGGGTTTTGGTTTGTGACTACAGACCCAGCCAAGTTCAGTGGATCGAGCTTGTTGATGTAGATGTTTAGGTCAGGCAAAGTCCAAGGATCAATTGGTTTGTCAGTTGGTATGCCTTCGGCGCCAAACACTACGGCGGATACACCATACACACGCTTTAAGAATGTAACGTCCCGGATTACATTGGTGGCGTCTAAAGAATTCCATTCTTCCATAAATGCTTTAATCAGCATTTCTTTTGGCTGCATATCAACAGTGATAATGCGGGGCTTGGAAAGCGCCAATACGATTGGCTTTTCAATAATTTTGGACGCTAAAGGATGGTACTCGAATATGATTTTACATAGCTCGTAGCCTGCTGGCGTACCCGGCTCAATCGCGTCAGCCTGTAGCAGTTGCATTAGTTGTGACGGTAAATTCGTGCTACTTACACTGATCTCGGCCATTATTGATCCTTAAAATCCTAGTTTATGCGCAAGTATATCAATAACCCAGCTTATTGCCTACGCCAATTGCCAAACCATACACCATACAATCTAATAAATCATCAGCTCGTTTGTTGGCGTCTTTGTCGCCAATACGGAAGTTGGTCATCTGAGTTAAAAGGTGGTTACGGGTTGTACCCTTCAAGTTCAGCGTTTTATTGTACGCGTAATCGCATATTTTGAGCTTTTCTTGGTGAAAATAGCCCGACACGCTGATTGCGCGCTCGTCTTTGCCTGCTTGACAGAGTTTGCTATCAATCTCATGCACGTTCCATCCGCGATTGCGGCCTTGTTGCAACAGGATCGAACCAGCCGCCGTATCTTCAATAAATGTACCGGTCACACCTTGCCGGGCGCCAGTCATCTTGGCCAATTCTTCTAATTTAGAAAATACGCTTGGAATCCAATTTTCTAGCATTGCGCCGTCAATATTTACTGCGTCGTAATCCAAAATCGTCAACGGAATGCCGAAATGTTCATTGTAGGCAAAATAAATCACCGCAGTCGAATCATGTTCTTTACCGCCTTTGACCGCGCAATCCATGACGGCAAACACGCTGTCGCATTTTGTCGGTATTTCGACGGGCTGCTGATTGACCAGCAATTTTTCCACTGAGAAAAACGCCACCCCAGACCAATCGACAAATTCAGCCAAATACTCTTGGCGAAACACCATTGGGTGGTTTCTGACGCGCTCACGCTCTAATTCGTCTAGCGGTACATAAGGGTTTGTACTAGTAGGTGCATGGAAAGAGTTAAAGCCCATCGACTCATCGTTACACGCCGCCCAGAAAAAGTTGTCTGGATCAACGCCGTTTGGTGTACTGAACACCCACGCAATACCTCTTGTTGTCAGCATGGTTGGTTTGACCGATTTGTACCAAATTTCTTCCTTCATCTGCGGTGACTTAGTAAATCCAGCCTCGTCGATCAGCACTAGGTCGTACTCGCGCCCGCGCCCAGCCAACTCGTTATCGTTGAGCGCCCAAAAATCTACCTTGCCGCCACCAATCAGTTTGATCGTACCATCGTTGCGATTGGCCGTTTTATAGATGGGGTCTAGGATGTCGCGTAGGTGATCCCAAGGTTCGGCAAGCTGCTTATGCTCGGGCGCGAAAATGCCGACGGACTTGCCGTTTGACGCTCCGCGCGCAGCTAACCATTCCAAAAAGCGTGTTTTACCCCAGCGTCGGCCGCAGCGGGTGACGTTTAGCCGTTCTTGCTGTAAAAACAGGGCTTCTTGCCCTGAATGTAAAACTGGAAGTTTAACCCTGCGGTCGTTTGCCATTATTTTTTCATTGCTGGATCAGGTAATGAGTTTTCAACAATAATGCGAATATCGCCGTTTGACTCACCTTCAGGCTTGGCTGCAACCCAGCCATGCTTGTGTTTAAGGATTTCAAGCGCAGCTTTTGTATCTCCGCCTAAAGCATTGCGGGTAAGCGCAGCTGATATTTGTTTTTCGCTTGCAGCTTTACCTTTGATTGCGGCCAATTCTGCTTGTGGGTCAGATTGGCATAGGATCATAAAGTCTTTAGGTAAAAACCCTGCTTCGATGGCCAACGCGTCGCCGGTCAATCCGCAAAAAGCAGCGTCGTAAATACGCTCGATCTCATCTTCCGTCGCCCTAATCTTGGTCGCTTTGTACTCAATAGAATAGAACAGAGGGTCAGGTGTGAAACGCGGCATAGAACCCCCAAAAGTTAAAGATGCTCTGATTCTACTCATAAACCCTATAAAGTGCAAACAAGCTGTTTTTTGCTATTATGTTAGTAGTTACTAACTTAGTTTTATTTTTTAAAAATTTTTCTGGCCGATTTGTAAAAGACTTTTTTGCATAGTGCTGAGTACTAAAAGCGCCCCTGCGGTGTGGGGGTAATTTAATGACCCCCTTTTTCGATTTTGATAGGCAAAAAAACCCCCATATAGAATAAGGCTCTCAAGGCCATTAAGCCCGCAAGCCCTTTAGATATAAGGCCGCTAGCTATTATAGGTCAAATTGTCATCAATTAGCCCCTAGCATATAGCTATCAGCTAGCGGGCGCGTGGCTTGAAAATTTCAGCTAGAGGGCGAGGGGATCAAAATTTACCTTAAAGCACTTAGCCCCCATTTTTGCGCCGCGTATCATTTTGCAATTGCATAGTTATGGGTCAAATTGCTACGGCATTCCCTACTNTTAAGCTATATNGTATGTATATATATATTCCATTTTTAACACTAAATATTTATACACTTATGACAATTTGACCCATAACCCCCCGCCTAAGGCCGCCCCTTATAGCCCCGCGCCCCATTCCTACAATGACCCAAAAAACGACAATTTTTTGACAATTGCACAATTTTTACGCACCACAATGACCCATAACCCCGCCCCCTTTTCTTTGACAATTTGACCCATCCGCAAATTGTCATTTTGACCCCCCGCAAATTGTCACTTTTTAGGTCATGTTTTTACAAGGCATGACCCATAAAAAATAAGGGTTTTCCTTATGCAAAAAAGCCACAATAACGCAAAAGAATTGTTTACATTGTGCTGGCTTTATGGTCAAATACTTATATGCACTTAAAACGGCATGACAATTTGACCAATAATTGAAAGGCGGCAAAAATGAGAGTTATTAAAGAATGCGCGGGTTTATATATGTTGGAATGTAACGGCAAATATTGGAGCGTTACGGATACCCAAAATTTTAGCGATCGCGGCGCATGGCGTTGGAATGTGTCAGAAATTGGCGAAAACGATTGTGGCTACAATACCGGCACTTTAAAAGAGGCTAAACAGATAGCCGCTAAATATTCAATTTAAGGGGGTTTTATGAATAAACAAAAAATTACAGTTTTGGATTTTATCGGCGCTTGCATTTTGGGCGCAATTATCGGCGCAATGATCGCATGGGGGCTATAAATGCAAAAACTCACTTTTAATCGTTTTGGCTGGATCGTTATAGCTATAGAGGAAAACAACTATTTTCGTCATATTCGATTCGATACCAAACGCGGGGCGCGGGAATTCTTGAAGGCAAACCCTGAAGCGTGGCCAGTGCAATAAATTACAAATTTAGAGGATAAAAAAATGCAATATATCAGTACAAAATATTTACCTGCAACGGATACCAAAGGCGAACGAATTAAGGCTAAGGCCAGCAGCGCGCCCCATTCCATCACTATTTTTTATGACCATTCGCTAGATGTAGAACAAGCCCATGCAAAGGCGGCTATGCAATTGGCGGCCAATTTAGATTGGCGGGGCGAATACGCGGCCGGCGGCAATGATACCGGCTATGTGTTTGCATTTATTGGCAATTCAAACTTATACACAACTGAAGAGGCATAAAAATGAAAAATGA
>JGI24890J29729_1001185_pt1 | contig 12513 bp, 22 predicted proteins | sample FreactcultureFD7_FD_29729 | JGI IMG/M metagenome (IMG submission 29729)
TGATCTCTATGATTGCTTTTTTGTTCATGATGGTGTTTGATGTTATGGGTTAACTATTTTATTAAAGTGAATCGATATCTGAGAACTTGATCTGAAGAACTATCTCCTTATGGTTGTCTACTGTAGCACCTTTGTCAATTGCGGCTTTAGAAAGCTTATCAGCTAGTCTATCCGTAAATTTGTCCAAGGTGACAAGTACTGAATTGATGCTTGAATTCACATCCATTTCACTGTGCAACTTGACTTCTTCTGATCCGTCTTCGTCAACTGATATTGTAATTTTCATGATGTTATTTTGATTATCGAATAATTTCTAAAGTCGCTTTGCCTGTCTGGATGACCTTCCCATCGATGTCGTAGTTTATATGTGCCCAGATGCAGATAGATAATGCTCTGTCATATGGTATGGCGTTGGATATAAAAACATAACGGTATGGAACCTTGATTTTAAGAATAAAGTCCATTAGTTCTGCATCATTCGGTACTTCATCCAGTACGATGAGCTTGGTGCGTGGGTTCAGATCCTCCAGCGAGTTTCCGAACTTCAATATCGTCGCTTCATCAGGATTATACTCGTTCAGTATTTGATCAAGCTTTTGGCTTTTCCCCGATCCGGGCGGTCCAACTATGATTGTGATTTTGGGTTGCATTGGTTATTGGGTTTTATAACGTTGAATAATAATGGAAGAATAAAAAGATGAAGAAAAAGGTGACTACAAGAAAGAATAGTCTGACAAAGATTGGTGATGATGGTAAGATCTGTAAAAAGGTGTCTACTAGGTCTCCGATCAGATCTGAGATAAAGTCGTCGTCATCGTCGCTCATGGTATATTGGGTTTTGGTTAATTATATCCAGTCTGAAAAATCCATTGTCTGCTCTTTGAAGAGGCTGTTGATCGTCTTTATCTTGCCGTGGCGGTTCTTGGCTATGATGTTCTCGCATAGGCCTTTTGTGCTTTGTCCTTGGGCATTCACTGTCAGCTCGTAGTATTCGGGACGGTACAGGAAGATCACTGCATCTGCGTCCTGCTCTATAGAGCCGCCGTCGCGCAGATCTGATAGCACCGGGCGTTTGTTCGGGCGTTTCTCCAGATCACGGTTTAGCTGTGCCAGTGCTATGACCGGTAGGCTGAGTTCTTTGGCACATGCTTTCAGCGCACCGCTTATCGCGCTGATCTCCTGCTCACGATTGGCATTGCTCTTCAGCTCAGATCCTCCCTTCATGAGCTGCAGATAGTCTATGATGACCATCTCGATACCGAAGCGCTGTTTCATTTTGCGCAGCTTGCTCATCATTTCAAAAATGGTGAGTGCCGGTGTGTCGTCGATATAGATGCGACTATCGCGCAGCTCTGCGGTGGCTGTCGCTATCTTGAGGCGCTCTACGTTACTCAGGTCGCGCTTGCGGATCTTCTCGTGCGGTACACCACTGCTCATAGATATAAGGCGCTGGATCAGCTGTATAGATGGCATCTCCATAGAGAAGATAGCGATGGGCTTCTGCAGCAGTGCCACCTTCTCAGCGGCTTTGAGCATCCATGCCGTTTTGCCCATACCGGGGCGGGCTGCCAATATGTAGAGCATACCGGGTTCCCATCCGAGCAATGTCTCATTCATCTCTGTAAATGGAGTCGGCAGGCCGATGATCTCGATCTTGGGTGCGGTGGCTATCTGGTGCAGCTCGGGTACCATGATGGTACCTATGCGCTGCGCCTCTCTGCCACCCGATGGCGTGATGTCCATCGCAGCACGCTGAAAGTCTTCGATCATCTCTATCACATCGGTACTCTGCTCATAGGCTAGTCGGGTATATTCGGTACCGGTAGTGATCACTCGCCTTGCCATCGATTTCTGCAGTATGATCCTGGCATGGTATTCTATATTGCCGGCAGTGCCGATCTTATTGCTCAGCTGCGCTACATAGTATGCGCCGCCGACCTGCTCCAGTGTGCCATCCTTCATAAGCTGCTCTCTGACCGTCAGCATATCGATAGGTGCCTGTGCTGCATAAAGCGCCGTGATGGCCGCGAAGATCATCCTGTGCGCTTCTACGTAGAAGTCTTCGGGCTTCAGAAAGCCGATGATGTGATGGATTGCCATTTCTTCCATCATAGTGGCACCGAGCACCGCTTCCTCTAACTCTCTCGACTGAGGGGGCAGCTTGCCGAACTCCGTAGCGGAGAGATCTTGATTTATTTTACGGGTCATTAGGCTGCTACGGGTTTAAAAAATGTCTCAGAAATATGAATCAGTTTCCTGCACAGAGTATATTCCTCATCCTGATACTTGTAATAGGTTTGGTTGGAGTTCTGTTTGGTTGGCTGCGCAATGTTATTGCGCACTACACTTCTTACGCTTTGCAGTCTGCCGGATGATTGACCTTGATAGGCTGGAATACCTTTCACTGCAACTATCGGTGCTTCAAAACCAAGCCCCTGATTATATCGCATCTCCTGTATGTCAAGTTGAATAGTGCGCAGGGACACTTCATGACCCAGTTTCTCTTCTACAAAGTTTTTGAGATCAATGAGTGTTGGGTAACCCGGCAGTCGAAGCTTCGCATCGATTGCCAAATATCTGAGAAAGGCATCTTTATTAAATGGCATACTCTTATGGATTTAGCAGATTATTACTCGGTTTTGATTGCCCAGATTGTAGATCAGCTCCAGTGTGTTGAGGAACTCCTTCTTGCTGGAGCTGACTTTCAGTCGATCGGGATTGGAATTGTATTTAGCAAGCAGGCGTGAAAAGTCGCAGAGCTTTTTCAGCATCAGTATCTCGATGGCCTGAATGAAGTATTTGGATTTATATCCTTCGAACGTTTTGAACTGCTCAACCTGCGCTGCCAGTTCTCTGGCTTTGCTCAAATAAGTATCATTGGTTGTGAAGTTGCCGCGTTCGAAAGCATCTTTGATGGCCGGTGAAAAGCCCCCATTCGCACTGTTGCCTGTCAGAATAGTAAGTGTAAGGGATAAAGGAAAATGATATTTGTCCTGAAATTCCTTCAGGCGCTTGTAGTGTTCGCTACCCTGATTGATATAGCAGTTAATAAAGTCAGTCGCTTTCCATCGCTCGGTATTGCTGTTCACTCTGGCTATCTCATGCAGTTTGATAGGCTTAGCAAAAATATAGTAGACCGATTGTTTGGTCTGCATGGCAGCATCGAGACGATGCTGGCCATCTTTCACTTCCATTGTATCAGGATCTACTACTATCGGATAGTCGCTGAGACGATTTAGCCCGTTTTTGATGTCGTGCACAATCTTTGATATCTTGCTTGTGTTGAGCATACGATTGCCGAGCGTCTTGCGAAACATCTTGTAGTCATTGGTCACATAGACCTTGACGGGAGATGTGATGTGTATGTATTTGGCAGCCTGACCGGATAGCGTGGTATCTTTGACTGCTTCCAGTTTTGGTGTGTCAACTTTCTCACCGGTAGTTTTATTGTGAGCGGTGGTCGGTGCCGGTCCTTTCTCTGTTCCCTTCGGAGCTTTGAGCCAGTCTTTGGTAAATGCCGCAAAATTGGCAGTTGGTATCACATGGCGGTCAACGGTGGTGATGATGGTCAGATTCTTCTTTTCAAAAGTGTAGCCAGTGACTAAGAATTTTATCTCTTCCTGGCCTTTGTATTTGTATCGAGGATTCTTCTTCGCATCGTTCAGCACCTGCATTATTTCTAGTACTTCCATTGTTACTTCTTTTTAGCGGGTGATTTAGATGCTGCTTTCTTGGGTGCTGCGAGTTGCGGAGCGATGGCCTTTTCAACATCATCCCAATTAGTCTGTCCATTCTCTTCGATGGCGTCACACAGCATTAGGAGCGGAAGCATGTCATTGATAGACCATGTCTTCAGCAGTTCAGTGTTAAAGTCTTGGCAGTAGCTTTTCTCCGGATCAGTTGCCATACCTGAGATAAGTTGAATAAGCGGCGCCGCAACATTATATGCCATATTGTCAAACTGCTCCTCGATCATTGAGCGAATGAGTACTGCCAGATCTAGCTTTTCATTATTATAGATATCTGCCGCTTTTATGATATTGGGAAATGTAACTTCCATATATACTCGTCTCTGCTTAGTTTCCCAATCTTCTTGCTTTGGCTTCTCCACTGCTTTCTTTTCGACCTTTGGCGGGATCACTACGTGGACGACTTTGCCAATTTGACCTTGTTTCGTAATGGTATCGGCTTTGGTCAGTACAACAGGGGTTGACCCTTTGATCGGTGTCTCTGAGTATTTAAGTGACTTACCTCCCACTTTCACCTCATTGTTATTCCACCCTGCAGTACCTACTGCTACTTTGCCATATTCTTCTTTGGTCTTCTGCTTTGCTCGGTCGAGGTAGGTTGTTAGTTTAGAATCATAGCATTGACGACTAGTACAGCGATCATCATCTATCATATCTGAGAAGAGCAACTTCGCATTGATCGTACGCATCGGACATGTACTGCATGGTCCGTTTGTTGTGCTAAGTGTAGCATCAGCCAGATCGAACGGTGCTCTATCCATATCCAGTGTCAGCTCCTTTTCAATATAGTCGCGCAGATCTGACCTTGTGACTCCGGTCTGCTCTTCGCTGCCATAGATGCTGATACAATAATTTATACACCTGATCTGGTCAGGTACCGTCAGCTTACTGATCATGATAGCATGGCCGAGCGGAATTATTCCCTTGCGTACATAGTCGGTTCCCTCTGCTGTCAGGTCATTCAGCTTGAGGCGATCCTGCACATATTTGATTGGCTTGGATATAGTAGAGCAGAGCCAATCCAGTTTCTGCTTCTTGAGCAGCATGGCAAACTGTATAGCCTCATCTATGGGCGAGATGTCTTCGCGCTGGAGGTTCTCGATGGTCTGGAGTGTGAGCGCCTCATCATCTGTCAGCTCACGAACGAATGCCGGTATCTCAGTTTCTTTGTTGACCTCATAGGCGCGGAAACGACGCTCTCCGGCTACGATCTCATTCTTGCCTTTTTGAGTGGCAGATGGCCGGACGGTGATGGGATTCAGCAGACCATGTGTTTTGATACTGGCGGCGAGATCATCTACGACATCTCTGTCGGATGGGTTGGTGTGGCTATGGATGATGTCCTTCAGCTTCACCATCGTGATAGGAAATTGATTTTGTTTTGACATTACTGGGTATTTATGGTTATTGAAATTGTTGACTAAAGAATTTTGAGTGAGATAGAACCATCGAGGGCTTCTATCAGTGTGGCTTGTGGTATCTGATCCATTCTCAGGTCCAGCTCTGACCAGAGTTCATCGCGTTGTTTCTCAAGGCGCTCTATGTTTTCGATGACGATCTGATCTTTGTTGGCATTGAAGTATTTCAACTCCTGCTCAATGTTGTGATGTTTCCATATCAGATCCTCTATGGTATATCTGCCGAGGAATCTCATATGTCATCATCATGGACGTTATCCAATCTGTCGGCTCTGTAGTGGCTGTCTACGTCAGGCGGGAATGGCTTTTTGGCTCTCTGCTTTGTCAGATATACTTCAGCTGTTTTTACTGTGACATAATTGGATGAAAGGTTTAGAGCACGTGCAATTTTGATCCTACAGGCCTCTATCTCTAGTCGTGTTGCTGCTCCTGTTGGTATTTCTTCGTTTGGTTTTTCCATGGTATGGTTGATTTTGGTTTATTGGCAATTGCGATTACAGTCACAGTTCGGACGCTCTTCGAAGTGGATGGCATTGAGCAGCATGAGCGCTTTGGTCTGAAGCTTCAATGCGAATGGTCTGTTGTATGCTACTTTCATAAAGAACCATTCAAATGTTTCCGGACAGATAAAGAAGAAGAGTGTAGCTCTTACCTGATTAGCGGGATCATTGAACATATAGGTCTGAGCCTGGCTGTTCATTCGAAAGCTCAGTCTCTGCTCTGTACGTATCTTCTCAAATTTGTCTTTGCGCAGAGATTTGATTTCCATGAAGTCACCATCGACTGATACTCCGTCGAGATGCCCTTGGAATTTTATGTCATTATGGAGCACAGTCAACTCTAGTTGGCTCTGCGGCTTCATAATACCGGTATCAAGTAGTAGCTGTCGAGCCGCTTCTTCTATGACCCCTCCACGGAGACAGTTGTTATGATCTGCATCAGTAGGCTGCAGGCCGTTGAAATATTTGTCATACTGCAGACGTGAGCAGTCTGCTATGCCGGACATGCCGACATAGTCCTGATGCTGTCTGAATCCGCTAACCTTGCGGATGTGGTTGCTAAGTGTTTCTGTATAGTTCATGTTAAAAGATTATCATGATTGTCTTAGTATCCGGAGCCGGATTATTAAGGTCAAAAACGGTGTAGGTCTGACGAAACTCTTTGATAATTTGCGTTTGCTTGCCAGGTGAGAATTTGAGAAAATACGGGTGTTGCTTCATCAGCGCAGCGTCGCATTTCTTTTGATGGATCTCGATGAAGTTCTGGAGTTTCTCCAGGAGTGGCACCAGTGGTATTTTTTTAGCATTCTCCGGGGTAGTGTCGAATGAGATGTGAGCGCCTTCCTCTTCAGGCGCATTGAGCAGGATGTGAATGTCCATTGTGTTGGTTTTATGGTTGATAATAATTCTGTATTTGTCCTGTATCTTGGTCAGGTATGCATCGAGCTTCTTTTTTTTCTCCTCCCACTTCGAATACATGAAGGGAGATTTTGATTGGCAGTATTTCAGCCAATAGCTGTTAACCAGTTCCTGATATCGCTGAATTGTATTTTGCTCCAAGTGTGTCATATTGCAGGTTTTTAAAAAGCCAAGGGGGTAGACTGGTGGACAATCGGCATGGTTGAAGCCTCCCCCTAAAATGAACGATGCCCCCTTAGCTTATGTTAGTTCTGATAATTTATTCTTGAGTTCGACAATGTCAGCCTCGGCTATTTCTTTCAGCTCCTCCACAATGTGCACTGGGCTGTAATTATGCTTATGTGGCTTGTGGGCTATCTCCAGTATTCTGATTAATACTTTCACTTTTTCAGTTGGGATGTTGATGCTGTGTATCATTGTTGGTTTTAAATATTTCCAGTGGAATTGTTCAGAGACAAAAATTAAGCGGCCAATACTTTTTCAGTAAGCTTCTTTTGGTCAGCAATTACCTTTTTTGTCAATTTAATGATCTTTATCGCCTTCTCGAATGGTACACTTTTAAGGCTATAAAATCTCTTCACATCACTCAGAGAAACCTCACCCTCAGATGCGTTAGCTATCATTTTGTATGAAACACTAGTTGGGATTGTACTCTTTACTTTCTCTATATCTGATTCTGTTAACATATGTTGTCTTTACTTAGTTGTAAAATGGTGTTACATTGGTTTACTATCGGTTCAAACACAGTGCGAATTTAGATTAAAAAGTTGTACGTACAACTATTTTACAACCAAAAGTTTTCCACATGGTACTCAATCAAAGTAAACGGCTAAAAATAGTAATGGAAGGAATGGGCTGGGATCAGACCAAACTAGGCTCTATACTAGGAATATCACAGCAAGCGGCAGGAAAGATCGTACGTGGAGAGACCAAGCTGAAGGAAAAGCACGTCCTACCTATCCACACCGAGTCCGGGTATCAGGTAGCCTGGCTGCTGCGCGGAACTGGCCCGATGACTGATAAGCCGATAGAGGTAAACGAGCCAATGCCGGTAGAGCTGACCAGAAAACAGATCGACATCAGCCCTAAAGGACTGCAACGGCGATTTACGGAAGCATTCGAAGAATATAAGGAGCTGAAGAACTACACCACCTATCAGGAGACCAGTGAGGCGCTGCACCTGAATGCTGAGCATGTAAACAATGTACGCAAAGGAAGAAAAGCGGTGACGATCACCCAGCTGGTCAACTGTGTGAAGTATGGGCAGATCAATGCGAATTACATTTTGGCTGCTCAGCAACCGGTTATACTTCGCGCATCAAGCGATAGTAATAGAGAGATACAGCTACTGCATAAGCGGATCGAGGAATTAGAAAATGATAAGAAAATGTACCAGCTACTAATAGAGTCGATGACAGAAGATAAAAAGCAAACAGCTTGACGGTCACACATATAACTCAGGGGAGATGCGAATTAATGAATACAAAAATTAATACATCTGACAGAATTACAATGTATGTGTTGTAAGTAACTGCTACACATAGGTCACACGATTTCAAGGTAATAGGCATCAATAAACAATCTCAACATGGAAAACAATACCCGACGGGAACACAAAAGCTGGTTAGCCAGCAAACATAAAATGGTTGAAATCCTTACGAGAGTAAGGGTCTCAACCATTTTTGCGTTATGGCCCTACGTTACACAAAAAGTCACAGAATATGAGATTACACGTATTATTCATTCACTCACGTTACCCAAATATGAATAGGGTAACGTTTCACATCGTAGGCCGAAAGGATAAGGTCAATAAGCGTGGTGAGATGTCGCTGTGCCTACACGTGACAGCGAATGGTCAGCGGGATCTGATTCCGCTGAGCCTGATGGTACCGCAGAAAGCATTTGACGAGAAAACGCGAGAAATGCGCTCCAGTGCCAAAAATGCACACCTGATCAATGAGATGCTAGGGAATGCAAAGACTAAGGCACTGGAAGTACTCAGAGATGCTGACAAGGCAAACCTATTGCTGGATAAAAAGACATTCCGATCGCGATTCGCCCGGGCGTTTGGAGATGATTTTATCAGCTTCTGGGATGGGGCGTTACTCTCCCGCAGATCTGCATTATCGAAAGAGACATACAAGGGGCATAAATCTCAGCTGAAGAAATTCAAAGAGTTCAAGCCGTCAATATCATTCTCCATGATAAACACAGCTATGATTGAGGCTTATGAAGCTTTCCTGATCAGGAAGGGGAATAATGTCAATACCCGGCGTACATCTCTAAAGGTGCTGCAGACATACATCAATATTGCCAGAGATTCAGACATACAGATAAAGGATCCTTTTCAGAAATATAAAATACCGGCAGAGCAGTCCACACGTGAATCATTATCAAAAAAGGAGCTGCAGAAGCTGGTAGAGCTGTATGATAAACGCGAACTGCCGGAACATCTTCAGACTACAACTATGTTATTCCTGCTTTCCTGCTTCACGGCCATGCGGATCGGTGATGTATTGAAGTTCGGTTCAAAAATGCTCAAAGAAGGCAAGCTGATATATATGCCAAAGAAGACAAGCAAGCAGGAAAAGGTGATCAAAATAACTATGACCAAAATATCAACCAGGCTGATCAACGATGTACTGAGGCATAAGAATGATGGCGGTACCATCAAGAGCGGGCAAAAAATAAATGAGGACCTGAAACATATAGCAGCAGCTGCCAGCATCACCATGAATCTGACCTTCCACGTGAGTCGGCATACGTTTGCTACAACCTTTCTTCGGATAGGTGGATCACTGGAAACACTACAGCGTATCATGTGCCATGCAAAAATGAGTACGACCCAGCTCTACGCGCACATGATCGATGACCGGATAGAAAAAGAGATGAACAATTTCAATAACGAATTCGAATAATATGCTTTTCACAATTGATGACATAGATGCTGAGACCGAGCTTACCAAGTTCCAAAGGCATGAAGACAAGTGCAGCCGGTATGTAAATGAGGATGTACGATTAGAAATAGATGTGCAGATGGGAGCGCTCAGGATGGGCGAGTCTATTCACTTCTCTACCACTGCTCGATGGCATTTACATGATGTAATCGTTTGGGCTATTCGTCAGATGGGCCCAGCTGACCTATACTTCTGTACATATGCCATCAAGGAGTATCAAGCCAGGCTATTCAGCAATATGCAGCGGGAGAAGCTGATCAGGAAGATTTACGCATTGGTAGACTATAGAGCATCGGTGCATGACCCTCAGGTTGTGCAGCTGCTAAGTGAGACCTGCGAAAAACTCGGCACAATGAGGACACATGCAAAGCTCACTGTCTTAAAAAATGAAAATTGGGCTGTAACAATAACCGGATCGGCAAACCTGACGCAAAATACCAGGGCAGATGTGGGAGTGATAACATGCGATACAGGAGTCGCAGATTTTAGAATTGATTGGATATTAAAAAATATAACTGATGGCACTAGAACTCACTGAAGAGCAAATCAAAACATTGAAAGCATTAGCAGGAGCTTTCTTTTCACATCGTGAATGCGCAATAGTACTGGAGATCGAGAGCTCCACATTCATTAATGCAATGAAGACTCCCAGCTCGGTAGCATACAAGACATATAACGGAGCGTTGCTTGCTGCTAAATTGAAGATTCGGAATAGCATTTTGGAACTGGCAGTGAGGGGTAGCGGACCGGCACAACAGCAAATAATCAAAATTGCGGACGCTACTGATGCGGCAAATCGTTAGCTCTTTTTTGGTCAACCTTTTTGTGAGCATAACAAAAAGGTTGCGCGGGCATGGCATTACCTCACTATGGATAGTGAGGTAATACTACCTTAGAAATTGATTACAAGCTGCTCTATGGGGCTATCTTGTTCCTGCCGATGTTCTGTGCCGTGTTTTATTATCTGGTCTGTATGGCGCATTATATAGCTATTCTCAATTTCGATTTTTCTGACTGTAAAAATTGCTTGTCTTCGGTACTGGTTTACATACCAACCATTTAAAAAATGGTCTCTAGCTAGTGAATTGTGGTGTATGACCTCCCCTTCAACACCATGAATTAAGAAATTCAATACCGTCATTTTGCAACACATCTTATCAAGGTCTTCCGCATACGCTATAATATTCCCTTTCAAAAACATGTGAGCCGATAACAGCATTCGACCGCTCCCACATGCGGGGTCATTTATCCGCTGTATCTTTTCGGTTGCATCAGAAATTATCATTCTTGTCATTAATTCGACTAAGTGTTCAGGGGTTAAAAACTGCCCGAAGTTCGACCGCTTAAATTTCCCTGCTATATACTCATAGTAATTGCCTAAGAGGTCAGCATATACCCAATCATCAGACTTCAACTCCTTGACTGTACACTGTAACCATTGAGAAAATAATGCTGAAAATAATTTGCGCTCTTCTTCGGTGTACACCTTTTGCATTCGTGTATCGAGTTCGATGTTGGGGGTTGGATCAAAATGAGATATAGCGACATCTAAAAAATCGTCGAATATCTGTGAGCAGTCCCACCGCCTGGACAACTGCATGAATATTTCATCAAAGGGCTTAATCCATGTAGGAATCGAAGTCATAGAGATAGTTTGAAGGGAACAAATAATTTTGATAGTCCTGCGGGTACTTCTGAAATAAAATATCTAATGCGGTTAGGTGTATTGATACACTTGCAAGGCGTTCGCATCCCTGTGACATTGTGATAAGTTCGATTAGTTGTGATGGCGTTTTATCCTGCAAGGCATCAATAAGAAACTGTGCCGGCTGTATTAATAATTCTATCATTGTCTAGGTTGGGTTTGGGTTACATCAAAAACGTATGCAAGCGGAAAAAATCTAAACTCGTCCTGCTCTTCGGGACTTTCGGCGGGGACGGTCTCGCCTTTGTTTTGCTTAGGTCTACCCCATAGCAACAGTGCTTTTTCGCCTCTCCTTACTACTCTGCCGTCCTTGTTCCATTGCCTTAATGATTTGATGTCGGTATAACCTTGATGGGCGTATATCTCGACCAAAGCTTCATTGATGGTATTGATGGCGCCCTGTTTTTTAAGTAGTGCTAAAGGTTGGGACAATAGCCTTAACTCCTCTCTTCTTGGATTGGTTGACATATTATATTTGTTATGATGTTTGGAAAAACAGAGGCGCGAAGGTGCGCCCCTGTATAGTTCAGCGGGTAGGTTTATCCTACGGCTATTATATCATCAGCAATAAGCTTTTGCTTTGCTTGCAGTTCTTCTGCAATGTCCCTTAGGACTACTTTGATAAGTGTCGGGTTTGAGGTGCGAAATTGTGCGCCCTTGCCATCACGAAGCTCTAGTTCGTTAGTGCTTTCATCTGTCGCAAGCTTGAATCTGTCAAGTGCTTTTTTGGTACTGGATAATTTTTCTTCACGCTCGAAAAGCAAAGTGAGTTTTTCGTTTTTCTCTCGCTGTGAAAGAAGTGTAACTGCTTCGCGTGTGTCAATGGTGACGGTCTCGGCTTTGTGGGCTTCGACCTTTGGAGTTTCAATACCCTTTGTGTTGGGTTTAACTATCAAAATTTCTCCGACTGGCTTGTCAGTAGATTGTTGTGCATTCTTGATGGCTGATGCTAAGCCTGTTTTTTTGGTATCTACCATTTTGTTTGTGCGTCCGATATAGCGTTGCGCCCCGCTTTTGTTATTGATATTAGTTAGACTTACTTAGTTGTCAAAGGTTTAAATGTTAGTTGTTAAATTTATAGTTAAATTATAAACTATTTAAACCGTTGTTAACCACCTTTCTAACATACCTCTAAGATACATATTGCCATTCAAATATGCAAATATTTAGTGTTAAATTTTCCGCGCTTTTTTCATATATAATTCAAAGTAAATCAAGCTGATAAATGAAAAAATTCATTAAAAAAAAGAACAGTCGTTAAACGAC
>JGI24890J29729_1001186_pt1 | contig 12509 bp, 9 predicted proteins | sample FreactcultureFD7_FD_29729 | JGI IMG/M metagenome (IMG submission 29729)
CGTCAGCACGCCCTCACGTCAAACATGATGGCCGACGATCCTGAGGCCGGCGAAGCGACTGCGGACACTCCGCCTGGGATGTGAGTTACCCGGTTGCACCCACGCAGTACGCGTCCCTGTCAACGGACGATCTGCAACAAGAGTTGTGCAACCTCACNAGNGATCTGATCAACCATCGCAAAGATCACGCTCGGCTGGCGGCCCAGATCAACGAACAGTTTTTTCAAGTCTTTTTGGACTCGAACGGGGAATCTGTTGCTGGGAGAAACCGCCTAGCCGAGGCATCCACGTCTATCCTTGAGCAGGAGCGAATCGTGGTGGAGGCNAACGTGNTGTGTCACGTCGACCTGATCACCTTGGTGCAAACACTCCTCAAGGGGAGATGACNTGTCNCCAAAGGAAGACCCAGGACCGCAGTGGATCCGCATNGAGGACTTCTCCCCTGGCATCTACTCCGCCAGCGGGACGGTCGTAGACGCAACAGCGAACCGTACACCAGCCGCCCCCCTCGGGTCAGCGGACCCAAACAACACTTGGTCGTGCTACTCAATCCCGTCCGGTTCGCTCGTCGCCCTGCCGGGAATCACCCAGACCTACACCTGGCCTGACACGACCACGCACGGGTACGACCACGGAGCCGCTCGCCCCACCTACATCGTCGGGCTNCTTGTTCATGATGAACTTGGGTCGGGTAACACCGAAGCCATTGTCATGGCCGAGTTNGATGACGGGTCCAATCACTATTGGAAGGCGTACTCGTACATCCTCGAGACCGCTGCCCTCAACACCATCGTTGGTACGACGAACGCGTCCGCAGCAGGGATCTTCGGATCGCCCTACCCACAGATGAGCAGAGCAGCAGCAGGTCTGCCGATCACCGCTGTCACCGTCGGGGCCACCACGACCATCACCACCAACTCCACCCTCGGTGCAAACCCCTTCGCTCCCACCACCGTTGGTAGCGCTGCGGGTGCCCCGGTCTCCGTCTACTTCAACCAGCTCCCCGTTGGCGTAACCGGATTGACCCTCAACAAGGCATACACCATCACCGCTTCCGGTGGATCAAGCGGAGCGTGGACCGGCACCTTCGCCACTTCCCCTTCTACGGGTGGAGCGTGGAGTTCCGGTGGAGTTGCTGTAGTCCTGCAAATTCCTTACTCGCCCGTATGTGTGTTTCCTTCCGGTGGACCGGCACAGACGGCACAGGGGGGTGTCTCAGGGCAGTTGTACATGTACCCCGACCCGTCAAACCGGTCATCTTTCACCCCGTTCACAATGATGGTGAACCCCGGCCAGTCCGTGTCGGGTCAGACCATCACGCACCAGTCTCGAGTCATCGTGCTCGCAGGCACCTCATACACCTGGACGAACACCACGTTCCAGACCAACGAGAGCATCAACTTCACCGATCCCGGCCTGTCCGCAGCTATCGGCAACCAGCAGACGGTGCTCGCTGCGGAGCAGCCCTACGGGTATGGGGCTGGCGGGTCGATCTCGGCGGGTGAACTCGTCCTGATCAAGAAGCGGGGCGGAGGCGTCATTGTCACCGGGGACATCTTCTCGCCGACCGTGACCTCGCTTCCCGGCATTACCTCAACTGGCAACTTCTACGGCAACGCAGCGTCGACCCCCGTCGGCTTCATCTACTGCTCATTCGACAACGGGGCCTGGTCGTGGAACGGATCCAATACCAGCCAGAAGATCTCGAGCCAGTTGAACAACTCGTTCTACCTGCCGCCTGAGTACTCCAGCATGCAGTCGAACAATTACGGCTACTACGCCCAAGAATTCGGCGACAAGGTCTACATGTCCAACAACTGGATGATGGACTCCAAGACCGGCAACTGGTGGACGTACTACCCCCGTCTCGCCCAAGGCGGGCACGACCTGTTCTGGATCCAGCCGGTCAACGGCAACTACATCTATGCCGGCCAACTGTCCTTCAAAGGCGCATCGAGCCTCAACTTTCTTTATCGGTTCGACCCCTCGTCCCCCGCTCAGACCTTCCAATGGCAGTCAACGCCGCTCCACCTCGCTCCGGTCAACCAAACCGTTGACGTGCGCCAAGTCATCGTCCGTGCTTCCTGCACGCAGATCAACAACAGCATCACGATCAGCGTGCTTGACCAGGGCACTGTCGTTGCTGGACCCTTCACCTACAACGGAATCACCACCGGACCAGAGCTTCTTCGGTTCAATATCGGTGGCATCGGACTGTACGAGCCATCAATCCGCATTTCGTCCACCAACACTGCCGGGGTCGCTGACATGCCGATCATCCACGGAATCGACATCCAGTACAGCATCAGCACACACCTCGCCTCTGACAACTGATCGTGGCGATACCCAATGGCGTATTCAGCGTTTCGTTTTCGCCAGGTTCCGTTTCTGCGGCTGGGGCGATCTACAACGTAGAACCACCACCAGCAACACTTGTAGCAACTGCTGTTGTAAGAACCCTTTCGTATTCCCCTGTCGTTGTCCTAGAGCCGGGGTACGCCCACGCTTATCTCACGTTCTATGATATTGGTGGGCCTAGTTACCTGTATAAGTTGGACCTCGCAACTTATACATTCACCTACCACACAACTATCTCGGCTCTCGGCGGGAGCGCCTATCACTGCATCCTTCCCAACAGTTCCGCTATCTATGCAGCCATTCGTGCTGTGGGTACGAACAACATTGTCGTAATCAACCCCGCTACCGGTGCGGTCATCACCACCCTGACAAGCCCCACCTTGCCGTTCCTGCCGGTGCCATCGCCCGACAGCAGCGTCGTGTACCTCAATGATGGCTCAACCAATGTCATCTACCGGATCCTGACAGCGAGCAACACGTTCGCTTCCACCTTCACTCTGCCGGTCGGTGTCATCCCGATTGGCATGTGCATCAGCCCCGACGGGGGAACCATCTACATCGCAAACCAAGGAACCGTCTACCCGCAGAGCATCGTCGCCATCAATGCGAGCACGGGAACGGTAACCGGTCACTTCCCGGTCGGTTCCGGTAGCGGCAGTGCCGTCATCGGAGTTGCCATCACGCCAGATGGGCGCTACGTCGTGGCGGTCACCCAAACAACTCCGGCAACGATGTCTGTGTTCGACACGACTACTGCAACCGTCATCACCAATCAAGTGCTGTCAACTGGCACAACCAGTTGGTTCCAGCCGGTCATCACCGCAGACGGGCTGTATCACTACACCTCCAAACTGGTTGCAGGAACGTGGTCCCTTGAGGCATGGACGATCCCTGGTGGAGTTTTCTCAGGCTCCACGGCGACTGGATACAATGGCATCAACGCTGGCGCAGCCGACACGGTTCCGCCGCCAGCGCTTCCGTCAAAACCGACGCAGAAGTACCGACCACTTCTCTTCGTCCCTCGCAAGGGCATGTCAATCTGGAATCCGACTGACGTGGACATCAACTGGAACGCCATTGAGCGGTGGGCTTCGGCCATGGGATTCCCGGTCATCTTCCCCTTCCGCAGTCAGAGCCGGATGCTGACGGCCAACGAGCTAGACGCCAACTGGCATCGGATGGAGATCTGGGCCGCCTCGAGCGGGGTGTACCCACCACCCGACAATGTCATCGCCCCTTTGCTGATCCAGCGGAAGAACAGCACCGCTCCTCAAGATCTCTCCATCAACTTCCTCCGCATCCAAGACTGGGCGAACGGGCAGTGAGTAGGATGGTCGTATGACCGTCACTGTGGCCTCAGCGATCACGCAGGTCAGAGACCTGATTGATGAACCTGTTCCCCAGTTCTGGACGAACGTGCAGATCCAGGGATACCTGAACCAGGCATGTGCGGACTTCTCTCGGCGCACTCGAACCCTGCGGAACAACCAGCAGGTACAGGTCTCAGCCAACGTGCAGAACTACCTGATCCCGTCGAACGTCATGTCGGTCTACCGAGTGGAGTTCCAGCCCACTTCCACCGGGCAGGTCTTTATCTACCCTCTGGACTTCATGGGCTACAACGAGATGGACGAGGCGTGGGGCGTCTATCAGACCTTCCCCGCTGCGTGGCCTCAGTCGTACACGCTCTGGGGCAACCCACCGAGCCTGACGATCCGACTCTTTCCCGTGCCCAATCAGGGCGGTGTACTCAACGTATTCGGATACAGACAGAGTGTGGATGCGGTCTTGACCACCGATCCCATTGACATCTTGCAGGGGTACGAGGAAGCGGCTTACGAGTACGCCACCTACAAATGCCTCCGACAGGACTCAAACCCCCGGTGGCAAGAGGCGAAGCAGGCATACGAGAACATCCTGTCCGATGCCAGCAACAACACCGGGTGGTACACCGACCAGCCCAACACCTTTACCAGCGGTCAATCGTCGTGGCCTCCGTGGGCCTCAGCAGGAAGTGACTACAACTGATGNCCATGAGTCAGTCGAACCAGCAGTGGTTGTCGGGCGCAGCCTCGGCTGCTGCTGCCCCCACGATCGCCGGGACACAACTCACCGTCGCCGAACTCATGGATCAGATCGGCCAGACGAAGACCGGTCTTGCCACCCAGCAGGCTCAAACCGGTTTGCAGGGTGCCTACATGGAGGCCAATGCTGGCATCGGCCAAGAGCAGATCGGTCTCCAGCAGCAGGGTCTTGCTTCGCAAGCTGGACTACTCAACACGCAGTTCGGGCTGGCGCAGCAGGGACGGCAAGCCTCTGAGCAGTTGACCGGTCAGCAGTTCGGACTTCAGCAGGCAGCGAACCAGCAAGCACAGCAGCAGCAGGCGACCGGTTATGCGAATCAGCAGCAGGCTACGCAGGGGCAAGCAGCGACATCCGGTGCGGTCGGTTCTCAAGGCCAGCAACAAGAGGTCGCCACCCAGGCGCAAAGCAACCAGTTCGCTCAAGCAGGATTGCAGCGACAGGCTCTCGGGGAACAGCAGCAGTACGGCTATCAGATGGGTCAGTACAACCGGGCGCAGCAGGGAGCGGAAGCCCAGCAGGCGTATTCCGCTGCCGACATTGCTCGAGGGCAAGCAGGACTCAATCTCTCCGCCCAACAGAACAACCTCTCTACGGAGCAGGGGATCAATCAGTTGAACTACGGCATGCAGCAAGCCGGCCTCCAGGCCATCCAGAGCACCGACCAGCTCTACGGGCAGATCGGGCAGGCCCAAGCGCAAGGTGCCACCGCTCAAGCGGGTGTCCTCGGCCAGGCGGCCCTCCTCGGTGGGTTCAACATCAACGGCGCACTTGCCGGAAGCGGAGGCTGAGGATGCCGTCAATCCAAGATAATTTTCAAAAGTACGAGTCCGGTATTGAAAAAATGCGTCACGGCGGGGGTTTCATTCCGTCGCTTGGCGCAGATGTTGCCAGTATTGCCGCAGATGTAGCGGGAACCGCAATCAACCTTCCTCGTCAATTGACCGGTCATGGCCCAAATGTTGACATCACGGCAGCGCAACAAAACGCAGCCGCCGACGCAGCCGCTGTTTCTCCTTCTCCTAGTCCCTCGCCTGCCACCGGGACTGGCGGAACTGGCAAAACTGGCAAAGCGCCCGCAGCCGCTGCCGTCAACCCGTGGGAAGCGCTGACCAAGCAACTGACCGATCAGTACTCTGCTTTGCTCACTGAGTACCAGCCCACAGCGTCGGGTGCGAACCAGGCGTCGATGGACAAGACCATCAGCAGTCAGGCCGAGGCGATGCTGGGTCAAGGTGCGGGCTCCCCAATGGCGGCATGGCTTGACCGGACCTCTGGTGCAGCTCAAGCGCAAGGTGCAGGGGTAACCAATGCCATGGCGAACCAGGCAAACGCTGCCCAAACCGGAGCGCAGGGGATTCAATCGTCGCTCACGTCCATGGGCAAGGCCGAAACGCAGCAGTTGGCGATGGCACCCTACGATCAGTTGCTCCAAGCCCTCGCTGGCGAAGTCCCATACCTTCTTGTCAAGGGCAATCTGCCTGCCAGCAATCCGGTGGTCGCCAACGCTCCGCCAGCCCTCAACTGGATTGAAAACCAATTTGGTGTCACGAACGCACTGCCAAGTGCAGGCGCAGCTTCAGTTAATGGACTTCCTTCACCCGCCGCTGCTGCGGGAACTTCCGCCGTTCCGGTACAGCCGACAACCACACCGGGGACCAATTCGCCCATGGGGGGCTAAGTGGCAACCAGCAAGAATCAACTTCAGTCGTTTCAAAAGAACTGGAACACCACTGCTGCGTGGGCGCATTCGCAAGGGATCAAGTACGACTCGTACTACCCCGTCTACCAGATGGATTCCAAGCGTCTGATCCAGTACGGGACACAGATGTCCCAGGCGGAACGGGAGCGAGCAATCCTTGCTGCTGGCAATCCCAACGGGGTCCAGCAAGCCACCCCGTCTACTGCACCCTCACCGTTCAACATCGTCGGCAACACCGTCACCGACCTTCGCAACATCTTCACCGGGGTGGGCGACATCGTCATTCACCCTCTGCACAACGGTCTTGTCGACTCGGTCAAGAACACGTTTGACCTCCTCGATGGATCTCATCATCTAACCGGAGGGTCGGCTCTCGCCGATCTCGGACAAGTGATGACCGACACCGTGGCATCGTGGATCCCNGGCATGNTGGACNTNGGCACCGTCTTGAAAGCAAAGAACCCCATCCTCGGCTTTGAAAGCCTGATGGAGCACCCAGTGCAGAGCCTGCTTGATCTCTCCCCGCTGTCAAAGATGGCGGGCACGTCAATGCTGAAAGATGCATCCCTCGCCGAGCGTGCCGGCGTCACTCCCGAGCAAGCAGCCAAGGGAATGACACTCGGTCGACTGGGCAAGAACTACCTGATGAACACCCCGACCAAGGAGATGGGGCCGAGGGGGATCATGACCTTCGGCGACAAGCTCCACGCCAAGATGGGTAGTTCGTTCCTCAACANCAATCCCGGCATCGGCGATGCCATGNTCACGCTGTCAAAAGACGAAACTCACTACACGCTCGAGCAGCGGATGTTGTTTGCCGATGCCCACGCCGCTTACGACGTTCTCAGCCCTGAGCAAAAAGAGCAGATGCATGAGATCATCGACCCGGCCAACATCAAGGTCGACCCGAGTGCGAAGAAGAACAACTCCACCCCATGGACGCGGATGGAAGATCCCAAGTACGACCAGGCTGCTCGAGATGCAGCCCGTGCGTTCCTCACGGGGCCGGGACGCTTCATTCGTGAAGAGCAACTGATCTCTGGGGACATCACCAAACTGATTGACCCGAAAACGGGACAAGAGCGGCTGTACTCCGCTAAGGGTCACGCCGATGTCATCAAGGCCGGCGTAGTGCGGGCAGCGACCACCAAGATGGTCATCAACATGTTCCCCCAGTTTGAGAAGTGGGCGGAGCAAACGAGCCAAGCCGAGCAGTTGATTGCCAAGCACACAGACGCCCTTGAAGANGCTCGAGTCGCTGCGGCCAAAGTTGATGTGGGCATACTCAACTACACCCAGAAACTCCCCGGCTCCAAGGCGCTCACCGGCATCTCTCACCAGGGCATCGCCGGAAGGATGTTCAACGAGGGCGGGATCATCGACTCCATCGTCCAGCACGCCAAGGACGGCAAGTGGCAGGACGTGCTCGAGCTTTCCAAGATCGCCCAAAAACGATTGGAAGCATGGGGCGTTCGCAACGTCGATGCTGCTGCCGACCCTCATTTCAAAGCCGTGCTTCAGCAGGTAGGCAACCTCCACCTCGCCGCCAACATCTCCATCCAACTCCGCAAGAGGGTCGACAACGCCGTTTACGGCAAGGGAGAGGTGTGGGCCGGGACGAAGGGCGTGCGGGATGCCCAGATGAAGGCCGAGGCTGACGCGCTTGAGCAGCGGTACAAGGACATGGATGTCGGGGTCAAGAGGCACCTGACCGCCCAGAAGGGCATCGTGGACAACGCCATCAAGGCGAAGGCACGGGCCATCCGAACCAAGGCCGACGAAGCCATTGCCGCGCAGCGAGAATGGACGAGGGCCCAACACGCTGCCATCAACGAGGCGTGGCACCTCCAGAAGCGCAAGACGTTCCTTGGGCACATCAGCGCAGCGGAGAACGCTAGAGCCAAGTTGGCGCAGATGCGACGGGAGATCCGAGCGGGTCGTTTGGAAGGCCCATCCATCCCCGCTGACACCATCGGTCAACTCGAACAGGGACTCGGCATCATGCCGGGAAGTATCGGCACCAAAGAGGGCATTGACGCTGAACTGGTCAACCTAGAGTCCAAGCGGACAGCCGACCTCGCCCGTCATGAAGCGGCGTGGAAGCAGGCCGGGTACATCAAAGACGAGGCCACCATCAAGGCGGAGATGCGTACCGAGTTGGCCCAGCTCGAAGTTGTCAAGATGAAAATGAAGAAGGACTTGGAAGGGGCGATGAAGAAGGATCGCCAGCGGATCGAAGTCCAGCACAAGAGTGATGCTCAAGCACTAGAAGCCTCCAACAAGGGCAAGCGGAGTCGCGACGGGGTCTTCTCCATCGCACTCAAGGCCAACACCGACGCCACCAAGGCATTTGCCAAGGCCGTGTGGGAGAACCCGCCAGACGTGTTTACCGACGTGTACTTCGACACGTTTGCCAAGCACCTCATGAAGACCGAGGCTGGCCGGGAACTGATGGGACGAGCCGATAAGATCCTTGGCAAGCCCGAGGAACGGATCGCCGAGTTGCGAGCCAATCCCAACGTGCTGCGTGACCTCGTCCAACTCGCTTCCAAGGGCGTCTTTACCGAGTACGGGTTCAGCCCAGTCGATCAAGAAATCATCGACTCGGTCACGGAGTCGGCCAAGAACGAGGTTCGCCGGCTTGCCGAGAACCCAAAGATCCAGATCGCCTACGTCCCTCACATCTCTTCGCTCCAGCAGCGGGCCGAGGAGACTGGCTCCTACGGCATCCACATCACCGTCGGGCACGGCATCCCGAGTGTCGACTCGGCCATGAACCGGGTGTGGGACATGGACCGCTCCCGGTTCGACGTAATGGCCTCGTTCAGCCACGGTGTGAAGCAGATCCTCGATCGGGATGCCACCGTCGACTACGTCACCAACTTCCTCGCCCCTCGCACAGTCACCACCACGGCGCTCTATGAGCGGATCGTGGAAGCGCACCCCGAAGTCAGCAGGCTGACAGGGGAGTCGCTGACCTCGTACTTGGAGTCGAAAGCCCGTGACTGGGGGATGGTCAAGTTCGACCCAGAGGGGATGTTCGGATTCACCATGCCCCGGTGGGACAAAGCTGGGGATCTGTACCTCGATGGCGATCTCGTCAAGGCCATCAAGAAGGTGCAGAGCAGGCAAGCGTCAGCCATTCCGATCTACGACAAGGTCACCCGACTCTTCCGGTACTCCATCCTCGGCCTCTCCCCCCGGTACACCGCTCACATCTTCTTCGGTGGAACCTTCCTGCTTGCACTCCGGTCGAGTCCCGCAGCGCTGGGTCTAATCAGCGATGCCCATGAGATGATCAAAAACGGCCAGACCCCCGAGGGTCTTGGTTCGGCGGTTACCCAACTCGGCACAACCGCGTGGGAACTGCGAGATCTCAAATCGGCATCGAATCGGTTCCATGAGCAGTCGGGCCGGGATCAGGTTCGCCTCGCAGCCCAGGAGCACATTGAGGTCACGCAGGGGATCAAACTCGCAGCAGCCAAGCCGATTCACTGGCTGAAGGCGTTGGCTGACATCAATCTCCGCTTCACCTCGTATGTGACCAACATGCAGAAAGCCGTTGCCTATATGGACGGTGCAGCCCAGGCCCTGAAGGTTGAGGGCATGACGCCGGAACGGGCCATGGCCGAGGGGATGCATCACGCCAACGAAGTCATGGGAGACCTTCGACGGATGTCTCCCTTTGAGCGCACCATGGCTGCATCGGTCATGCCGTTCTACGGCTGGACAAAGCACATCCTCACCTACGTCCTTTCCTTCCCCGGTGACCACCCGTGGCGGGCGATGATGCTCGCCAACATGGCGGAGTTCGACCTCACCCACCAGGACGCCGGCCTGCCTTCCCGGTACAAGTTCCTGTTCTTCCTCGGTTCACCCGACAAGCAGGGCAACGTCACCGCTTTGGACTTCCGTGCCCTCAACCCCCTTCGTGACGTAGCCAACTACGCCACCCTCGGTGGAGTCATCTCAAGCCTCAACCCGGTCATCACCGCCGGGTTCGCCATGGTCGACCCACAGATCATGTTCGGGGCAAACACCCTGTATCCGAAGTTGACCTACGACCAGTTCTACGGGATCGAGGCCGCCGGTCCTCAGGGCAACCTCATGACGGCAGCGCAGGGCATCGTGCCCCAACTCTCAGCAATCAAGAGCGCCATGGGTATCGCAGGAGCTCGCCAGGGCATGTCAACCGACGCACTGGTGAAGAACATCTACGCCAGCCTCAACATCCCCATGTTCCAGCCCCAAGAGATCAACCTCAAGCAGGAGGCTGCACGGACGGCAATGGCCCGCTACCAAGTTACGAAGAGCCTTGCTGCCAATGCGTGGAGCACCGGAGACTTCGCCCCGATCGCCAACCTCGGATCCGTGCCTGACCCCCGCAACCCCGACTACGAAACCCCAGTCAGCGACTTGCAAGCGCTCTACGCCCAGTTGGCGGCTGATTACCCCGGCCAGAACCCAGCAGCGGTGGCACAGAAACTGCCAGCCTACAAGCTGTAGTTGCCCGTCTACCCTGTCTGACATAGAATGACAAGGTGGATGTCTACCACCCCTCTGGGTACAAGGGACGCTTGTGCCGCCAATGTGGCCGGCGCTACTACGGGATCATCTCCCTGTGCGTCCGGTGCGACCCTACGAAGGAGTTTCATGAGACAACGACACACATCACGGACGGACCTCGAGGACATGGGGGGGACGAAAGTCCCGGTGACGTTCCGGCTGGGGGTGGAAGCGCGAGACAGGCTGCTCGCCGCCTCTCAGCGAAGGATGCCTGACATCGCAAACATTTCCGACGCCCTTCAAGACGCCGTCTGGCTGTGGCTCCATGAGGATGAACTGATCAATGGCAAGCAAGATCGACCCAGCAGTGGAGGTGGTGTGGGAACCCCGCCCCATAAAAGTGAAGAAGGCAGCGGAACGGTCGAAGTGGGCGAAAGCTTTGGCTCCAGTGAAGGCAGCGCCGGGGACGGAACCCCGAGTTATGCGGGTGGAGACTCGATCGCAGGCTGACTACTTCGTTCGGACAATGAAGTACGCCCTTGAGAAAGACGATCCTCTTAGCCTGTGGGAGTTCCACACCACGGCTATGGAGGATGTGCAGGGCGGGTACGGCATCTGGTGCAAGTACCGGGGCAGCATGACCCCAGAACAGCAGGCTGCAAAGCTCATGGAGCGCAGGTTGCACTCCGACCGGATGAAGAAGGCGTATGCCAAGAAGAAACTGCTGGAGGCTACTCGTCCTGAAGTCCCGATCCGTCCGTTCCCTGGTGCCCGGTGATAGCGTGAGCGCATGGCTGTAACCTCAGGTCAGGTAACTATTTCGTCAGCCTCCGTCACTGCAATCCCGGTGTCTCTTGAGATCAATGTCGGTGCCCTCATGGACCCGATCCCAGCACAGATCAAGAACATTGATGCGGCCATCACCATCTACGTCGGTGGCCCAACGGTGAGTCTGACCACTGGTTACCCCCTTGGACCCGGCGTGGCGCTGTCCTTCGGATTCATCGCTGGTGACGGCAACACCCTTTACGCCCTCGCAGCATCTGGCTCTCCAAAGATCGCCTATCTCGTTCTGAGGCAATAGTGGCATCGACCATCGGACCAGAGGTTCCGCCATTTGCTGCGTCTTCGGGTGCGTTCACGGCGCTGACCGGCGATGCCACCTCCACCTCGAGTGGTGGGGCGACCACGGTCCTCGGGATCCAGGGCGTGGCGCAGACGGTCGGCACTGCCACCATCCTCAGCCAGCTTGACAACGCTCGAACTCGCACGCTTGCAGCGTCGTTGGTAGCAGGCGAGGAAACCGTCTACACGGGTGCTGGTGGAGTCACCGCTACCCTGCCTGCAACTGGCACCCAGAACAGCACTTGCAACGTCATCGTGAACACCACGGCAGGCGTTATCACCCTCGCTCCCGGTTCAGGCACCACCCTGGTGAACGGGGTCACATCAGGCAACATCTCCATGGCGAGCGGAACGGCGTATGCGGTCGTGTACATCACCTCGAGCACGACGTGGTACGTCTACGCCACCGCTGGAGTCGGTGGTGGCGGCGGAGGATCGTTCACGGCGCTCACCGGGGATGCAACCTCAACGGCTACTGGTGGAGCCACGACGGTCAAGGGCATCAACGGAACACTGCTCTCAAGCCTCGCTACCGGCATCCTGAAGAACACCACCGGCACGGGTGTTCCTTCGATTGCCGTTGCCAACACCGACTACGCCCCGGTCGCTAATCCCACGTTCACCGGGGTAGTCACCGCTCCTGCCTACTCGGCCACCGGACTCACGGGCGCAGTTGCCGCTACTCGATACGTTGGTGGGACTACTCAAGGTGCTCCGGCCAGCGGCACGTTTGTAA
>JGI24890J29729_1001187_pt1 | contig 12508 bp, 14 predicted proteins | sample FreactcultureFD7_FD_29729 | JGI IMG/M metagenome (IMG submission 29729)
ATGATTACAACGGTACACGGTATGGGGTAGATACTGGTACTTTAGCCGATCCCAATGGCCCACAATTTGAAAACTATCTTGAAAACTCACCTACAAACTGGCGGTCAGGGTTTGCTGTGCTAACCTTTTATAAAGGAATGCTACTCTGGCCTGAAGTTGTAAAAGTGGTGGATAAAACTCATGTAGAGTTTCGTGGACAAGTTATTAAGGTATAAAAAAGGGAGCAAAAGCCCCCTTTTTAACCAAAAATACAATCTAACGGTTGTAATGTTAGATTATTTGGTATTAATTATAACCACCGTACCTTGTGTACCCTCAATGGATACATCTTCGTCATCAACTTCTTCAAAATCAATAGATTCTTCTTCAGTCTCTTCAGCCTCATTTAGAGCCTCAGAATGAGCTTCATGGAAAGAATCAACAATGACTTCAATGGCCATTTGAATCTCAGAAATTAAATCAAAATCGTCTGATTCGATGTTAACGTCCAAATCTAGAATCCAGTCACTCATTTTCACTTCGTACTTCATGGAAAGCTCCTTGTGTTAAAAACTTCATTTTGGGGTAGATTTGTGACAATTTCCATGTTTTGTTTTTTTGAAATGTCTAATTTTTATCTTGCTTGTAAGGCTATAGGAGAATAAAATGAGAAAAATATTGGGTAAAATATGACTATAACCACTACACCATCATTTGTTTTAACTTATGATTCTTTAGTCACTACTGTCGAGCAGTACCTAGAGCGCAATGACACCGCCTTGGTAAACCAAATACCTACTTTTATCACCCTTTGTGAGTTTGAGATAGCTCAAGAGATTAAGACTTTGGGTCAATTGCAGGTGGTTCAATCTACGATGACGGCCAACAATAACGTCATTGCAAAGCCTGCTAGGTGGCGTAAGACAGTATCGATGAATATAACAAACAGTGGCTCTAAACAACCTGTTTTTTTGCGTAAGTACGAGTATCTAGAGCAGTATGCCCCATCAGGATCGGCTACTGGAGCGCCCAAGTATTATGCTGATTATGACTATCAACACTGGTTGGTAGCGCCCACTCCTGATCAGGGTTATACTTTTGAAGTTTTGTTTTACGAGAGGATTCCTCCTCTAGCAACAACAAATCAGACCAATTGGTTGACTCAGTATGCGCCTAATGCAATGATTTTTGGTACGCTACTGCAGGCAATGATTTTCTTGAAAAATGATCAAAGGCAGATATTTCAACAGAAATATGATGCCGCTATAGCCGCCCTCAAGACAGAGGACACCTCTCGTTTGGCTGACAGACAGGCCATTGCACTGGATAGCTAACCATGACTACATATCTTGATCCATTTTCAGGTTTAACCATCAATCCTACGCAAGTAGGATATGAATCTCTCACCCTTTCTAGCACCACATTTCTTCAATGGCCTATCAATGGCAATACAAGTTCTGTTGTTGCAAACATTATTGACGTAACAGCCACAACAACTGGATTGTTGCTATGTTTACCCAATGCTACGCAAGTATCAACAGGACAGTCGGTTTTAATCAGAAATATTGGTAGCAATTCATTTACTGTTGCAGACGTTCTCAGCAATACTATTATTACCATAACTTCTGGATTAGCTTGGTACATATACCTTACCGACAATACTACTTCACAAGGAACATGGGCAGAAGTTCAGTTNGGTGCAGGTGTTTCCACGGCCAACGCATCTGCATTGGCAGGCTATGGTTTAACAGCAATCAATACGACTTTAAACCAAGCTTATAGCGTAAGTACCCTATATTCATCTACAACGCTAAGTGCATCAAGTAGGGCGCAAATGTTTGTGTGGTCTACTGGTGCAGGAACTATTACTCTGCCTTCTTCTGGGACTGCAGGNAATAACTGGTTTGCCATTATCAAGAATAATGGTACTGGAATCGTCACTATNACTCCACAAGGCTCAGACACAATCGATGGAAACGCAACACAACAACTTCAACTTACGGAATCCTTGGTTGTGGTTTGTAATGGCTCAGGCTTTAATACCTTTGCTTATGGTCGGTCTAATGCTTTTGCTTACACCCAATTGGCTATTACTGTCACAGGTGGGACGTATGTACTGAGTTCTGCACAGGCGGCTAACACTATTCAGACTTATTCAGGTGCTCTTGGATCAAATCAAATCATCCAAGTACCCTCTACTGTTCAGCTTTATGCAATAACGAACAATACAACCAATGCCTACACGCTCACTGTTAAAACCAGTGGTTCGGGTGGAACTTTGTCAATTTCACAAAATCAGACTGTTATTGCAATTTGTGATGGTACAAACGTATATAACGCCAACTCAGGTGCCGCAGGTACGTTTACTAGCGTTACATTGGCCGCAGGCACTGTTACAACGCCTACCCTAACCTTTACTGGCAACACAACCACTGGCTTGTATTTGCCTGCAAGTAATCAAATAGGTGTGACTGTGAATGGAGTGCAAGCGGCTTTATTCTCTTCTTCAGGTCTTTACGTTGCAAACGGTATTTCTGGGGGCAATTTCTAATGACTGAAAAAGTCATATCCCTAAACATAAAGTCTGGCATCCAGAGAGATGGAACTTTATTTGACTCACCATCTTATGTGGATGGGTTATGGGTGCGCTTCCAACGTGGAAAACCACGTAAGATTGGTGGTTACAACGGTATCTTTACCAATGGGTCTGACATATCTCGTGGTATGACAATGACCTCTGTTGGGGGCATAAACTACGTTCTATCAGGCTATTCTGCAGGCTTGGAGCAGTGGCAGACAAATAATACGAATGGAACGGGATACGGCCCAGTGCAGTACTCGTTGAGCAACTTTACGAGTTCAACTAGCAATTTGTGGCAATTTGATATTGCGTACAGCGTTAGTGGTGGTGGACAGACGCTTGTGGCGCACCCCGGCCAGAATCTCCTAGCCATTGACAATACGGTGAATACGCCAGTGCTCTATGGGGCGTTCCCCGGAAGCTCAATGTCAAAGGTAGGTGTCTTCACTGACTTTGGCTCAACCACCAATGGTAGCAATCAACTCACCCTTACTGGCACAGATGTCAACGTAGGTGCAGGCCAGACCATTACAGGCACCTATATTCCCTCAGGAACGACTGTTGTCTCTGTAACTACAAATGTAGTCACAATGTCCCAGAATGCAACTGGTACGACCCCTACAATCACTGGTACGGCCATTACAGGCACCGCAGGTCAATTCTCTTGTACGTCTACCACCTTGACTACTGGCGATGCTGTGAACATCACAGGAACGCTGACTGGCACTGGATCAATTACCAACTACAACACGCCCAGTACCTATTACATCATTGCAACTAATGGCACAACAACATTTACTTTGTCATCCACTCTTGGTGGAACAGCAATCACAACAACTGCAGGAACTACTGCAGGCTTAACTTTTACTCACTATACTTCTGTCACTTTTGACAATCAGATAGCTGTTTCTGGTGGATGCGTGGTCATTCACCCTTATCTTTTTGTTTATGGTAACAATGGATTAATTCAAAATAGTTCTGCAGGAAACTTCAATAATTGGGTTTCTGCTGATGCCAACGCCAACAATGTGGCCACAGGTAAGATTGTCAAGGGCTTGCCTGTCAGGGGTGGTACAACNTCACCATCAGGTCTATTTTGGGCTTTAGATTCGTTAATTAGGGTAAGTTATACGCCTCAGACCATTGGAAGTTCAACTTTTTACTGGCGTTATGACATTATTTCTAGTCAATCTTCTATTTTGTCTTCTAGTTCAGTCATTGAGTATGATGGCTTGTACTATTGGGCAGGGGTGGATCGGTTCTTGGTTTATAACGGTGTTGTTCAAGAAGTTCCCAATGTCCAGAACCAAAACTACTTTTTTGACAACCTGAACTATGCTCAGAGACAAAAAGTCTGGGTAACCAAGGTTCCTCGTTGGGGTGAGATTTGGTGGTTTTACCCACGTGGATCTGCTACTGAATGCACTGATGCTGTTATTTACAACGTCAGAGAGCAAGTTTGGTATGACGCAGGTCAAGCCATGGGTGCTCAAAGGTCTGCAGGAACCTATTCGGAGGTCTTCCATTACCCAATTTGGAGTGGCAATACGCCTTCTGGCTTTGAGGTTACAGCAGTATCTATTGTCAGTGGGGGCACTGGTTTTGCCGTCAATGATGTAGTTGCACTTAATGGTGGATCGGGCACTAACTCCTTATTCACAGTTTCTAGTGTTTCTGGTGGGGTGGTGACTGGGCTGACATTGGTTAATGGTGGCTTGTATTCTGCTGTATTGAGTGGAACTTTGAACACCACGGCTAGAGCGCCATCGAGTGGGGTTAATTTGACCGTATCTGTGACAATGGCACAGTTTTACACGATTTGGCAACACGAGACGGGTACAGATCAGGTGTATTTGACAAACGTGGATGCTGTTCAGTCTTACTATGAGACAAACAATATTGGTTGGGTCACTGGGGGGCCGGGTGCCCAAGACCCCATGGGCACCAATCGTTGGATACGCCTAGAACGTGTTGAGCCTGATTTTGTACAAAATGGTAGTATGAACTTGTACGTCACTGGCAAGGGCTATGCTGACGATGTAGATGTGACCACAGGCCCATATACTTTTGACCCATCTACCCTTAAAATCGACCTAAGAGAGCAAAGGCGTGAAATGAGGCTCAGATTTGAGAGTAATACCTTTGGCGGTAACTACCAAACAGGCAAGGTCTTGCTCTCTTGTGACATTGGTGATGAGCGTTCTACAGGTAATCCGTAATGGTAACCTTCGACCCTCGTGGGCATACTTGGGATTCTTGGTGTGCTTTGATGGCAGAATTGTTTGGTGCACAACAGTTGGGTACTCTTCCTGAGGAAAATTGGAGGGAGTGGGCAAGTGGAATATCATCAATTGGGTATTTTAATGATTCAGGGGTTCCTGATCACAGGGGTTTTCCTACTTGGCAACTATGGGCTGAAACAATGGTTGGAATTATGTCAATCACAGGATAAAAAATTATGACGATTCCCATTCATCATTTACATAAAATCGCTAGTAATCACATCCAAAGTGTTGGAGCAAATGCCACGCCTGAAGATTTGATTAATACAATTGCATCTAAGGTTAAAGAAGGCTTTAAGATTGTCCAGTTCAATGATGTTTTATTTGCATACCATAAAACTGGAACACATCTTTTGCTAACCATTATCAATGGCGATGCTCCTAAAGGGTATCTAGGTGCTTTGCGTAAATTTGTAGATTTTATGAAACGAACTAACGTAAAGTATATGATGATGTATGTACAAGATAAGGCTTCTGCTTACAGGATTGCAGAATCTGCAGGTTTGAGGAACATCAGTTTCAAAGATTCGGATCAGACTCAAATCGATCCTTACATAATGCTCGCGGAGGTATCATAATGGCTTGCTGTGGTGGAGTTGTTGGTCAAGTCCTTAATGGTGCTACAGACACTGTAAACAAGGTAGTTAATACTGCTTTGGAGCACCCTCTTCAAACTGCGGCCTTAGTTGCGGCGGCTATCTATGCACCTGAAATATTATTATCATCAGGCCCAGAGTCGGCGGGTGCTGAGTTTGGTACAGATGCATTATGGAATGCTCAAGCCGCATCAGATGCGGGGGCGGCTTTGGCGCCTGCATCTACAACATCATCAATTTTGAATGCAGGTAATTCAAATTTGTTGGGTAACTTTAGTGTTTCAAGCCCCAACTTTGAGACATTTGGTGCAAATGATTTGTTAAGCTCAGGGATAGTAAGCCCAACATCATTGGCACCAAGCATGGTAGATGCTTCAGGCAATATTATTGCGGGTTCAGGTGCTATAGGTGGGGCTACAATGGCACCGAGCATGGCTGATATTATGGCAAATACTGCATTACCTGTGGGTGTTATAGATATGACTGCCGCTAGTGGTCTTGATGCCGCTAAATTGGCAAGTGCGGCGGCGGCATTAAAGAATGCAAATTCTTTGTTAAATCCTTCTTCATCTGGAAGTGGCGGTTCAAGCTTCGCACAACCATCAGGTCTTTCTGGTGGAGTTAGCTCTAAAACTATAGGTACTGGTTCCGATCAAACACCTGCTTACAACGAAAACTTAAAAATGATGGGTGGATATACAACACCAATCCAATCAGTCAACACATCAGGTATGGTGCCTTCATATAAAAGCATGAGCAGTCCAACATATGCCAGAGGTGGTGATGTGCATGGCCATCCTGAATACCCTAGATCACCCCTAGAGACTGTTTTTAGTACTAGAGGTGGGTCTAACTATGTTCAAGGCAAAGGAACTGGTCAGAGCGATGATATAGATGCAAAACTGGCTGATGGTGAGTATGTATTTGATGCAGACATCGTTTCAGCCCTTGGAGATGGATCTAACAAGGCAGGTGCTCAAGCACTTGACAAGATGAGAGAAGCAATCAGAGCACACAAAAGGTCTGCTCCTGATAACAAAATACCACCAAAAGCAAAGAGTACTTTAGCATACCTTCAAGAGGGGAATAAATAATGGTTGATTCAACAAGTGGAGCATTAGCTCAGGCAAACGTGCCGAATTTAAATAATTCTACGTCATCATCTTTGACTCAGGGAGCGCCTGCGCCCAATATTTTGACTTCACAGACAAGTGCAACATCGCTTGATCCATACTATGCAGACATGACGAAAAATCTTGCTCAGTATGGAGGAGATGCCGCTCTCAATGCCCAGTTCGCAGGCCCAACTGCAAATCAAAACTTGGCATTTAATAATGCACAAGCGCTAACGGGCTCACAAACCTATCAACCTTATTTGACTGCCGCCGCTACTACTTTACAAAATCTTCAAGGAAAAAGTGCATTAAGTTCAGCGCAACCTTATTTGGCCAATGCAACTGCAAACTCACCTTTGAGTGCAGGATCTGGTCTGATCAATCAAGGCGCAAATGCTAATTTGGTAGGAACCGCACAGCCTTATGTAAATGCGGCTACATCAGCAGACCAAGTGGGTGCGTTTAACCCATATGCAACTGCGGCTACGCAACAGACTGGACTTGCGGCGGCTAATCCTTACTTACAAGCAGGAACTCAGAGTTCGGCTAGTAATGTAGGTCAATACATGAATCCCTATCAGTCTAATGTTATTAACCAACTTCAGACACTAGGCCAAGAGAATATCAATCGAAACATTGTTCCACAATCAAATGCAGGTGCAATAGCATCTGGACAATTTGGTTCTAAGAGGGGTGAAGAGGTTTTAGGCCAATCTTTGGCTGATGCCAATACAGCGCTCAACGCTCAAATTGCTAACCAATTGAGTAGTGGTTATGGTCAAGCTTTGACAGCATCGCAACAGGGTCTACAGAACCAATTGACTGCGGCTCAAACAGCAGGTGGTATTCAACAACAACAAGCAGGTTTGCTTGGTCAGTTGGGTGCAACAGCAGGAAACTTGACTGGCCAACAAGCACAGACTCAGTTGGCAGGTGGTCAGTTATTGGGCAACTTGGCAAATCAACAAGCTCAAAATCAATTAACTGGTGGATCAGCTTTAGGCAACTTACAAAATCTTGGCAATCAAACAAACTTGACTGCGGCACAGACAGCAGGTCAATTGAGTGCATCAGATATGGCAAGCCAAATTGCACAAGCACAAGCAGGCAGTAATCTAGGTACAACTCAACAAGCATTGGGTTTGAACAACTTAAATGCATTGTCTACTCTTGGCGCTCAACAACAACAGATTCAACAGAATCAAAACTTGTTCCCACAAACACAAGCACAATCATATGCCAATCTACTTGGATCACTATCCAAGCCTACATCGAGTACGCAAATTACAAATGCACCTGCTTCTGTTTATCAACCATCAGCTTTGGCTACAGCAGGTGGTGCTCTATCGTTAGTCAATGCAGGGGCAAATCTCTACAATACATTTAACTCATAATAAGAGATAAAAATTATGGCAGATCTAACAACACCTGATTTATCAACTGATCCACAAGGAGCTTTATCAAAGGCTCAAAGTGACTATGAGAGATCACAACAAGAATTACTACAGAAGCTTGTTAACAGGGAATCTAACAAAGAGATTCCTTGGTTTGCTTTGGCAGGTGCATTATTAAAGCCTACTAGAACTGGTAGCTTTTTTGAAAGTGCAGGTAATGCAGGCGATGTTATGGGTCAATGGCAAGAGGAGCAAAAAAAGCAAGAGTTGCCCAATGCACAGATGAGAGCGCAAATTACCAAGTCTATTCTTGATACCACGTATGATAAAACTGCTATGAATGCTTTATCAAAAATTACTGGTATGCAACCCAATGATTTGGTTTCTGCCACTAACAATGGCCAATTCCCTGCTTTGTCTAGTGGACAATTTACACAACTTCAATCTGCTTATCCTTTGCTTTCTAGATCGCCTACGTTTGGGCCAGTAGTAAAAAGCATGATTGATTTCCAAAATCAAAATGAAAAAAATCGAATAGACCAAAGCAGAGTAACATCAGAAATTAATACACATGATAGAGCGGCTTTAGAGTCATTGGGTAATTACAACCTTGATGATCCAACCAAGTTACCAAGTTCTGTCAGGGCAATTATTGAAACCTTGTCTCCTCAAGCAAGAGCAATGATTATGCCAAAGGCTCCAGAAAAGGCAGAACCACCACCACTTTCTGGCGCTGTAACTGCTCCAGTTACTCCACAAGCCAATGTTGTTCCAGAACCTATACCTCAATCTAATGCCTACCCTATTCCTACAGGAATGCCTAACGCGAATCCATCCTTAGCGGTTAAACCTACTACCTCTGCGCCAACAAGTCCATTGCCTGCCAATGTAACTACTGCACAATTATCTCAATTTGGTTTGGGTGCGGGAGATATAGCGCCTAATAAGAATCCTGTAACTAATTTACGTCCTGATTTACAAGCATCTCCAATGGTTCAGCAAGGTGTATTTGCTCCATCTACCTTGGGGCCAAAACCTACTTCCGAAGCTACCGCTAAACTTTTAGAAGAACAACAAAAAGCAGACATTGATGCATCAACAAAGAAGGCGCAATACTTCTTAGATCAAACAAAAGATGTCACTAACCAAAAATATTTGCAAGCACAAAGGCTTGAACAGCTATCAGCAAATCCCAGAATTTGGGGGCTTTTGAATAGTAAAGAAGGTGATAGCTTATTGGCCAAGGGTGCCAAAATCATTGGTCAATTAGCCGATGAAGGTGTAGGATTAAACTTAAATCAGTTCAGTGCAAGAATTGGATTACCAGTTACAAGCATCTATAAAAACGCTGTTTTGAATGATTCAGATAAACAGCAATTGGCTGAGGCATTAAGAATTCTGTCTGCAATGAGGGTTCAGACGGCCAAGGAGAAGCCCTTTGGTGCCGCTCCATCTAACTTTGAAGATAAGATTCAATTGGGTGCTATGCCAAGTGAATCTGACTTACCTAAGACAATTGCATCATATGCTCGTGAGCAACAAATGAATGCCAAATATTTGCAACAGCACAATGCAGGCATTTATGCTGACAAAGACGCTTATGAAAAGCAATTCAAAACACCGTATCCATTTAGATACTATTTTGATCCCAACAGAAAAGGCTCTCCTTACAATTCTGTTGAAGATAGGTATTTGAGAGACAAACAATCTTTATATAGATTCTTAGATAAAGAATATGGAGTTAAATAATCATGGATGAAGTAAACAACGCAGGAAATCCATTGCTTACTCAGCCATTGGGTTCACCAATATCTAAAGAGGATTCTGACTTAGAGGCATCTAAGGCTGAAAGTCCTTGGTTATTTGCACCATTACCTATTGGTAAAAATGAAAATAAACCCAAGCCTGAGCCAGAAGTATCTCCTGAGGAAACAAATAGAGGTCTAGCAAAGACGGCAGGCACTGCTTTATCTTATGGTGGCAATAGACCTGAAGATCAAAAAATTCGTCAGGCTAGAAGTACTATGGTCACAGCGCCATCTGTATTGGCAGACTATCATGCTAAGAATCTTTCATCTTTGATGGATGAGGCCAAAATGCATGAGGGTAATGTATCTGCTACCAAGGCCAATTTTAATGATGCGGTTAAGGAGGCATTGAGAGTGGGTGCCATTCCTGAAGATCCTAAAGCGGTGGAGGCCATGTTTGGCAAGAAGTTCAACTACCCCGGAATGCTGAGTGCAGGGGCTGAAAAGAACGTAGAGCACAACATACAACAGCGCCAAGGCAATTATGTCCAAAGTGGACTTGAGGGTGTCCGAGACTTTAAGGGTGAATCCCCTCTTACAGCCTATCAGCGCGTGAGTAGGCTATTGGTGCCAACAGATGTTTCCCCAACATCTATTCTTAGCCAACAGCAAATCGATGCTCAAAACGCCCTTAAATTGGCGCACGATACCCATCAAGATGCTTTAGATACTTTTTCCGCACACAAGGTGTTTTTAGATAAAGCCAATGAAGACTTAAAGAAAGCCACTCTCAACAAGATTGAGGGTGAGGCCAAGTTTGGTGGTTACGAGCCACAAATGGCCATCAAGCTGTTAAAAGGCTTTGCCAAGTTAGGCGGTTCAGCACTATCTGGATTGTCTCTCTATGACGCTTATGACAAGCTTAAAAATGGTGACTACACTGGTCTAGCTGATCTTAGTATGGGGGCAGGTGGCGCAATGATGTTGGTGCCCGGCCTTCAACCCTTGGGTGTAGCTACAGCGTTGCCGGGGGCGGCCTACACTGGTGGCAAATCAGCATTAGAGTTATTTGATCGCTATGCTCGTAAAAAACCCACAGACATAGGAAATATTAACATTCCTTCAAATCCCTAGCAGTTGCCACATTGCAAAGAGGGTTTGGGGGGGTCTGAGTACCCCCCCTTTTTTTAATCATCCATCCTTCTTGCATCTAGCATTTCATCGAATTTGTGCATTTCTACACGTGACCTTGGTTCCTCATTAAACGACATATTTTTCGCATAATCTCGGATAAAGTCATATCTTTGTGCATCTAGCAAAGAGCGTTTGAGGGACTCTAAGAGGTATGGAAGGACGTGCTCCTCCCACTGACTACCAATGAGTTCTGTAACAAACTCTTGGGAGTTCATAGATTGCCTCGTTTATCCCTTAGCGCTTTACCGACCTCAGTATTTAGGCTATTGACAAACTCAATGCAAAGCTCGCGCTCACGTTTGGCAATGTCTTCGGCAACAGTTAAGATTAACTTGTCGGCAAAATCCAACAGTTCATCTAAGTCGTAGCCCTCAAAATTGTCCATGTTAGAAGAGAAGAATACCTGTTTGATATCGTTTTCCGATAGATATGGGTTAGTCAACATTGTCTTTCCTTAATTAAACCAAATGTAAAATCCATGCAAAATTCCGATTGGAAAGAAGATGGCACCTGCTACTAAAAACCCCCAAGCCGCGTGACCAAAGCAAAAGAAGATGTGAGTCAACCATGCAAAGAAACTTAAAAAAGCACCAATTTGCCACATAGAGTCACCTGTGATTGTTTTTAGCTTGCCAATATTTTAGGAGAGCGCTGAACATCTCCCAACCTTTTTTCATCTCGTCGTCTGTCCATTCGACTATTTTGACGAGGCCGGGCACAGTGACAGAAACAAACACATTTGCACATCTAGCCTCTGGAATGCCCAATCCCACCCTATAAGCACAGAGTTGCATCAACTGCTCATCCCATGCTTCGACAGAGTTGGGGTCACTGAACTCTTTTGTTTTAAAGTCAATGACCACTCCTCGGCCATCAGTAGAGTGCAAATCCACCTTGCCACCAAATCCACTCTCATGGCAGAAAGACTTCTCAGTATTCCAGTTGGGGTTACCAAAATGCTCTTCTACGGCGTTTTGAGTGCCGATGGAGTGCTCCATATAGTCTGAGTGAAAGACCCCCTCATAGCTCTTTTCAAGGGCTGTATGAACTGATGTACCACGCTCGGCGGCCATCTTTGCGTGTTCTTTTGAGTCCTTGACAATACGATCAATAAAACGCTCTTCAGTCTCTCCTTCCACCTTTTGGATGGTTAGGCAGGCCAACATCATTTGATTGAGTTTCCAAGCCTCTAGAGCAGGTTTAGCCGCACAATTGAGGATGCCAGTTACCGAGGGTACAAGATTGAGCTTACGCGCATCTCTGAGCGTTGTAGGCCGTGGTAGACCATTTTTGGCAATGACGGAGTAGGCAGGCTTGCCATCTCTGTTGTACCAATGTTGTGATTCGGAAGCTCTTACTATCATTAAAATTCCTCTTTTAGTTCTTTATGACGTTGTTTGTGGCATGGTTGGCAAAGCCACATGACTTCCAAAGGTTTGTCATAATCTTCGTGATGAGCGACTGTCTTTTCTGTTCCGCATCGGCAACAGGGCTGTCGAACCAAACTGCCATTACGGGTGGCTCTAGCCACGGCACTATGAGCGACTGACCTTCTTCTATCCTCGGCTCGCCATGCTTTTGAAATTTCCGCAGATGCCTTGATACGTTTTGGGTCTTTC
>JGI24890J29729_1001188_pt1 | contig 12506 bp, 12 predicted proteins | sample FreactcultureFD7_FD_29729 | JGI IMG/M metagenome (IMG submission 29729)
TTACATCAAGTGAGTAGCCTCTTAATGCGATTGTAATGGCTTGTAGCCCTCTTGATGTCCACCTTCTTCGGTTTCATGTGAACATTGTTTGGAATCGCCGTAGAGAGGTATTTAGGTTCACACATCACGATGGATGGCTTCCTACGATAGACTTCACCAACTGTATGGTTTGGAGCAACACCAGATGTTCCAAGAATACTAGAAACAGAGGAATCAACCTTACCTTGGATTACGGAAGGAATCATTGATCCGTTTCTGAACTCTTGCGTACTGAATCTAGCCATATTTTGAAAATCATATACATTCCAGTACTAAAGAAAAGCAAAACATTAAAGCAAATCCCCCCTTGATCCCCCCAAGGGTTACTTGGGAAAGCCTGTCAGAAAAGAAAAGAAACTACTNCACCCCAAAAATGGATGCAGTGTGTTTCTCTTCCCTCTCATCGGGTAAGGAGTTTTGGTTCTCCAGAGCCGTTGTTTTTGGATCACATGGTACGCGTTCATGCCCATCCTCACTTGCTATAACGGGCAAGGGCCGCCAAGTGATTGCGCCACTCGACGGCCCTTTTTTTCTTTGAGGAAAATTATAGGATCAGAGCGGCGCAATCATTCAGATGCGGTGAATATGCCACACATTTTCCGCAAGCGTCAACAGAAATATTTTGCTATGCTTGTTGATGCTAGAAACCATCTGGATCAACTGAGCTGCTGCCATATCCCCAATCATCGTTGTCAACATCTTCTTGAGAATTATTTTTGCTGTGAATTAGTCGATCCTCCCAATCCCTGATTTCTAGGATGTCTAGGGATTCTTTTGTGTCATCTTCAAAAGTAAATTCAAGCCCTGCCTTACTGAGCATCTCCACTGCGTAGGTCAAAGAATCAGCTAAATCGGGCGACTTCTTGATACGCTTTTTCATGTCTAGCTTTTTCTCAACAGCTACCTTTCTTCCCTTGTGGAAATAAAGCCTACTGCAAAGCTCGTTTACTATTGAACTATGTTTTTCCACATCTATGCCAACCAAACTTTTCGTTGACATAGCAGTATGAACTTGGAACCAAGACTCCGTTACCCGACGATCATAGGCTTCTTTAGCAGTGCGCTTATCAAGACTACTAATCCTTCGATCCGTAGGCATTCCCATAGAAGAAATAGGATGGATGAACATAGCCTCTGGATGGAATTTACCCCATTCAATGATGATTGCTCGCAGCATCTTGCCTCCATCACCCGAAATATCCAATCCAAAGTCTCTTGGATGGACTCCATACTCCAAGCAGTCTTTTACCAATTGCATAGCAATAGATTCTTCAAAAACATCACCAACAGATGAAGAGTATTCTTTAGTTCCAAGATAAAAACCCACCCTTCTTCCAGTATCATTAGGGCCATACCTACAGAAAGTGGCTGCACATCTATCTCCTCCAGCCGTGAATGCAGGGTCAAATCCGCAAACTACTCTTGTTCGATCACTCCAAGTAGGTTCCCAAGAAATATCACACGCTTGGATAAATTGTTTTGAAAAGATTGTGAGTTCTACAGATGAATCAGGCCACCAACCATAAACATTTCGCCAGTATTCTAGGGCATTTTTGTTTCCATAGCATCGTTTTAATGTTGCCGCTTCTCCTTCAATAGTCAGGAAGCGATCAAATGGAGGTATTATTGCATCAGGAACCTTGAAATTTGGGCTATCTTCTCCAGAAAGATGTAATGCAACCCCTGTTCTAGTAGTCCATTTGTGGGTATACCTTGTTACAGCATCCCATTCCATCGGATCATCTGGCTGGCATAGTTCAGTGTGAGGATTATTTGCCGTATTTGAAGGATTTGCCATACCTCCAAATATAAAGTCAGGATTGGCTCCAAGGTTCACGCGAGTATCAAGCGCATAAAGATCCATTTCAGCCAATTCGTCGAGAAATAAGCGCATCCTTGCGTTCTTACGACCCCTTGTATTTTCAACAGATCGTTTACCCTCACCGCCACGAGGGAAAGCCAATGCTTTTATGGCATTTGTATAGTCACGCTCCGAATCTCTGGTATCGATTGACTCAAAAACAATCATCCTGCGGTATTCCACAAGGTTTCCAATGCTTGAATCTTTGCCATATTTAAACTGCAAATTACGCATTGCAACACGATAGAGTGTGCAGACTTTACCCCATAAACGATCTTCTGAAGCATCTAAAGAAGTAGATGCAACATAGGTTGAGGTACAATTTGGGGCGCAAAGCCAATCAATCACAATACAAGCAGCTACAGAAAAAGTTTTTCCGCTACTGGCGCACCCTGCAATACCCCAATCGTTCTCGTTACAGAACAAATCAATGATGTCTATGGCGTAATTATTTACTATTCCTTGCGAATGGAGCAAAACATCATCTTCAAAAATCAATTGAAAACAGTTGATCATGTGTTGTGTGGGATTTTTTAGAGTTGTATTCTCTAGTTTGATTCCCATCTTGATTCTTTCCCTCCTTCCAAACTCACCGCGAGTCAATCTGTATGCAATAAGTTCCCTCATAAACTGAGGAGATGTTTCTAAGAAACTCAATCCATAAGTTGTATCTTCGGGTGGTTGCAAACTAAATCCGTTGTATTCCATGTTGAAAATACTATTGACTTATTTTATAAAAATGAGCAAGCATTAGCCTCACATGAGATTGAAAAACCCGAACGATGCGATCCCTGGAGGTCTTTGGTATCAATACACCGACGATAAAGAAAACACTTATCGTGTAAACGGAATGGATCTTACTTTTGGTCGTCAATTTGCCCAAAAGGTTAAAAATGACATGATAAATAAGAATGTTGATGTTCCAGAAAATTTAGAATATCTTATTGAGCAGCAGATTTGTAAACGAATTGCAGGGCAGTATTGTTGGCAAGAAGCTGGCGATGCGGTTGCGAATGTTATACATAAATTCGCACATCTAGGAGACAAGGTTGCTTCCACATTTGGCATTAATGCCCAATTGGAAACACGGGCAAAGAGTTGTCCATCTTGTCAAAAGCGTAGAGAAATACTCAACCAAGTAATTGGATAATGGCTAAAACCAAAAAAATAGTAAACCGAGAAGGCGTATCAAGTTGGGGTTTTAATAACATCAACTCAAATGGCGTTGCTCCAACCAGTCGAGTTCAAACAGCAAACGATGCTTTTACTATTTGTTGGAATCTTCGCCTTGATAATGCTGGTCGTGAGCGCAAATGGGGTCGTATTTACAAGTGCTACAAGGGTTTTCCCCCTACCGATTATAGCCAAGTAGCTGCACGACAACTTTCTGGAATGAGCAATGTGCCATTTCGTCAGATGAAGTTTATTGTAGACAACCAAAAGTCTAGTTTTGTTGACATGGTAATGGAGCGCAATACTGCTGCAAATATTACTACCAAAGTTGGAAATCCTAGTGAAAAGGAAATTTGGAGCAACTTGATTAGCATTGGATTTGATCGAATGCTACGATCTTGGACATCCTACAATTATAATGTTGAATTGGATGTGGAAGAAATGACTCTTTACGGAAAAGGATTTGAAATTGCTGAAGATCGTGATGGTTGGCCTACCAAGAGTTTCCATAACTCAAATGTTCTTATTCCTGATAAAACATATGCTGATCTTACCAACCTTGGTGAGCTTTGTATTAAGCGTTCTTATACTCCACTTGAGTTCTGGTTAAAGATTACTGGAGGTGAAGAAGACCCAGTAAAAGCAGAAAAACACGCCTCAGATATGGGATGGAACTTCTGGGCTTGTGTGGATGCTTTGAGAATGTTCACCACAAACTATCGGAACACCTATACCAATACTGAATGGCTAAGAGATGTTGCGTCTGGCAACATGAATCTTTCTCGACTCTATACACTTCGCATTGAGTTGTATGAACTTTATATTATGGAGTTCAATGGCAGTATTTCTAAAATGCTTTTGTTGCAAAATTATGGTGGGCTTGTACTTGGTTATAAAGAAAATGGTCGCAAGGATCTTACAGAGGAGCAATATCGTGACCAAACAGGGTTTATTTATTACCGAAAAGATTGGGTAGAAAAAGATGAGAATGGCTGGGAGGATGTCATTGCCCCTATGACAGACTCAACTGGAAGTGGAATTTGGCATGAAGTGCAAGGGCTTGCTGAAGCAATATTTATCCAATGCCGAGCGTATGACATCCATATGAATCGTGCATTTGATGCGATGGATTGGAGTACACGATTAATGCTCAAGGGGGGTAATGCTGAATCCACGAAAAAACTTAAACAAATGGAGTGGCAACCTTGGATGATTCTTCCCCAAGAAGTAGAGCCTCAACAGGTAAATCTATCAGTTCCTCTTGGAGAGTTATTTTCTGGAATGCAAATGTACCAAGCGGATCTTTATCGCGGAATTGGTGCATACAATATTGGAAATTATTCTAAGACTGGTAAAGCTCGCACAAAGAAAGAAGCCGAAATGGATGCGGCTGAATCTGCCAAGCTCCAAGGAACACAAATTCGTCGCTTTAATGACAATCAAACCCGCTGGCTCCGTATGCTCTATAAAAGAATGAGCAGAACAAAGCGTGGTGGAAACGGATGGAAACTAAAGGAAAAATTTGTAGACTTCATGAATGAAAATGAAGTTCCAGAAGAGGCTTGGAAGTGGGAGAACATTGAAAACTTAGAAAGCAATATGCTTGCTGGTTCTGGAAGTCCTTCCTACAAACTAATGGCAGCTCAAGAAACAGTTTCACTTACAGGCATGACTCCAATGAACGAGGGACAAGCCAATGCAATTGCTGATGCTATTGCCGCCTTGAATGGTCGCCAAAATGTAAATCGTTACATGAAGCAAACGAAAATTGATATTCCTAATGAACAGGCAATAATCTCAATGGAGAATATTGGAATGACTGACCCTAAAGGAAATGCAGCAAACTTTAGAGTTTACCCTGATCAAAACCATGTTGATCATTTCAAGGGTCATATCCAAGATGCTGGTGCATCATTGCAAGAGGCTCAACAAGCAATGCAGTCAAGTGGAGTTAATCCTCAAGCTCCAACGCGCCAGCAAGCTACTCAGGCGGTATCTGATGAGGCATTCAACCTCATTAAAGACATATACGCTTGCCTGTTGCGATTTAAGGGGCCTCATATGGTAGCTCACCTTAGTTTTATACAAAGAGATCCCACAAAGAAAGCTATGGCAAAAGAATTTGCAATGATGATGCAACAGCTTCAGCGTGGAACCGATGAAATTGGTAGCCAGCTTGCACAAATGGAAGCAGCAAAACAACAGCAGCAGGGCAATCAGAACCAAGATCCTGATACAATTAAGCTACAAGGGTTGGTTGCTAGAGAATCCATCCAAACAAACGCTCTTCAGAAGAAAGAAAACATTAAGTTGGCAGCAATGGCTCAGAAATCACAAATTCATAATGCAAATGCAATGGAAAGAGTTGCAACGGATCTTGCAACAAAGAGAGCCAAAGCCCAGAACGAGATTCAAATCAAAAGAGCTAAAGCGTCTCATGATTCTAGCATGATACAGGATAGTCATGAACAAGATTTGAGTCATAATGAACAACAGAATGTTCAAGAACAAGCAATGCAGCAGCAAGCAATTGCTCAACAAGAACAATTAACACAAAGCAACCCGCAAATAGGACAAAATAATGGATAATATAAATGTAGTTAATCTTTCAGCAGCAATAATTAATGACAAAAGATACAGCGAACTAAAAACTTCTGTTTATGAAGAGCTTGTAAATAAAGATCACTCAACTGTTGTTGCTGTATTTCGTTTACTTCAAGACTTTGCTGTTGATGCAGTACAAAACACATTTAACTCAGTTGATAATGCACTAAAGCAGTCTACTGTTTCTGTAAATCATCGAAAAGATTATGATCCAGATTTGGATGATTCTTTGTCAGATGAAGAAATGTCACTTCTCAAGTAACCAAAACAACCACCAAATACCATGTCCGACACAACCGTAGCCGAGCCAACCGAAACGCAAAAGAGTATTAATGCCCAAAATGCTCGTGAAGCAGACAAGGCAGCAAGGGATTCAGCCTTAAAGCAAGCAGATACATTTTTTAAAACAGAAATTAAGGAAGCTCCGAAAGGTAGTCCAGAGGATCTTTTCCGAAAGTTTGCAGAAAAGACTTCCGCTGATTCTGAAGAGCATCAAAATCGCATTTCTGAACAAAAAGAAAAAACAAAGTACGCTCAAGAAAACCGTGAAGAACCAGAAGCAAAAGCATCTTTGGTTGATGACGAAAAGAAGCCTGGGTTCATTAAGTCTCTGAAGCAAACAAATGAACAGCTTGTTAAAGAAACCGCTGAATTGAAGAAAAGAGTCCAAGAGTATGACAGCGCAAAACAAGAAATTGAAGATTTGCGTTCAAAAATTGATGACAGCGAAAGCAAAAAGGAAGTTGAAAAACTGCGCTTAGAGCTTAAACAAGCTATCAAAGAAAAACAGGAGAAAGAAGAATCACTTACTCGTGATCTTGATGATGTACGCAAAGCAAATGCTTTTTTAAACCTTCCAGCAGATCCTATTTTTAAAGAAAACTTTGATGCTCCGATTGTTCATGGATACAACCAAGTTAAGATGATTCTTGGTGAAGATCCTACATATATGACTGAATTTACCAAAGCGGTACAGTCATATGAGGCTTCCCTTACTTCAAATGATGCTAATGAAAGGTCAAGACAGCGTGAAATATCAAAGCAAACGCTTAACAACATTTACGAAAACCTTTCGCCAATGGAGCAAGCAAAATTTAATTCTACAGCTTACGATGTTTTGAACAAGGTAGAAGCAAGAAGCCAAGCTATTGTAAATTGGGAGATTACCAAAGCGCAAACAGATCAGGAAAATACTCGTCGTACACAACTTACAAAATCCCAAGTTGGAAAGCGTTGGCAAGATGCTTTTGATCAAGCAAAGCAGCAACTTGCAGATGTCGTTAAGTATAATGAAGACATTGCCAAAATTATCTCTTCACAAAATATTGATGACGATACAACAGAAGATGAATTGATTGCTGAAGCCGCACTGAGCGAAAATAGCAACTACGCTCCAGAACAAATTACCCGTGTTCTTATGCAGGGAGCAAAGTTTAAAAAATCTAGAGCATATTCGTTTGCTCTTGAAAAAGAGAACATAGAGCTTAAAGAGACAATTAAGAAAATGCGTGGTTCCAGCACTTCTGAAGGAAGCATTGGATCTTCTTCTGCTGGCAAAGCCAATGAATCAGAAGAAAGGACTCCTGCAACTTTATTTGCCAAGTTTAAAAATAGATAATTTTATTGTTGACGGATTATAGAATTTTCTATAATCGTTAAATATCTGGATTAGTTGTTGTTCTAGCAACAATTGATTTCAGCCAAAGCACCGAATCGGATAGCGTCCGATATAAAACTAAAAGCGGGGTGTGAGGTTGACATCAGTTGATTGTAAAAACAGTAACACGCGAGGTTGCCAGTCGCTCACAAACCAAAACCGTGTTTTGGAAGGGGCGACCTTTTCATGGCACATAATTCTAAAAAACAAACAAATTAATTATATGGCACAGAATGGCATAACTTTTTCGAGTTGTCAGGATGTCGACACCCTGTTTAGGGAAGCTCGTACATACTACAACCCGTTTTTCATTAAAAAGATGGCAATCAATTCGATCTATTATGGTCGTCTTGAAACAGAAACTTGGCCTTTGAATACTCTTCCAACAATGAAAGCATTCCGCTTTGGTCGTGGATGGTACAATCCAGATCAGCCTTGGCAGGAAGTTCAGAGTGGTCGTTGCATTCAGAATGCAGATGAGGTTCAATTTGAGAAGATTGCCCATCCTGGTACAGAATCTTACAGCTTTAGCCTTTTCACCAAGGCAATGCGTACCGATTGGTATCAGCTTACCGATTTCATGTATCGTCTTTTCCCACAGGAAGAGATGGATCACATCATGGGTACAAATGTTAACATCACCAAGAATGTTCATGAAGAGTTCGCTCGTTCCAACTGGATCGGTGGTTCTGGACACAAGTGGATTCCGATCAGCAATGGTCAGTCTCTTGTTTCTTGTGCTACTCCAGATGATCAGATGTTTATCGTTCAGCCCTTTGAGGGTACAAACGAGGGTTCCTTCAACATGGGCTATGTCTATGTGAAACTCCCTGTCAGCCAACTGAACAACATTGGTCTTCTTTCGCTTGATACGCTTGATGACATTCTCATCAATCTCCAGCGTGAAGATGATGCATATCGTCTTGATGTGAGTGAGGCCGCTGGTCGCCCTCTCCTTGAGATCATTGTTCCCGATGCCCGTGTCCTTCGTCAGCTCTGGCAGTATGCCAAGCAGTCTGGTGGATGGTGGGAGAGTGTTAGCGATTTCGACGACAAGCAACTTCAGTACTCCCTTGGTATTGATCGTGTCATCGGAAACTACGCTTTCTGCAACGACATCAACGGTGTTCGTCTGAATGTTGATTGGGTGTACAATGCATCCCTTCCAACCTTCAATGAGAATGATCCTACGACATGGCCTCGTCTGGTTCGCGTTCTTCCTTATATTCCTGTGACCACAGAGCTTGGTTGCAAGTATATTCAGAATCAAGCCTTCCAGTATGCAGACTTTGGTATCACTAACCCTTGGGTCAACAAGGCAATGATCAAGTGGATCAGTCCTTCTCAGAGTGGTATTGGTGAAGCCCAAGGCATGACCCAGAACTACGCTGGCGATTGGGAGTGGAAGAATCCAGATTGGGAGTGCAACATCAAGCGAGATCAAGGTTTCTTCTGGAACCAGTTCCGTATGGGAATGCAGTTCCAAGATCCTACACTGATGCATTCAATCCTTCACAGGTTGAACAATGCACAGCTCGTGATCCCTGCTGCTTGCAATCTTGTTCCTGACTACACTCCGCAATACACCCCCGACTGCTATGTCTGTTCGAGTGTGGTTACGGAACCAATCTAATCAATAAACGAATAATTCGATGAACCCATCTAATTACGCTCCATCGGATGTCTTGAATGCACCCGCCCTACGATATGTAGGGTGGGGGCAACCCTTGACTCCTTACTTCGTTACTGTTGCTAATGGTACAAGTTTTACAATTCCTACAAGCGCAATATCTTGGTCTATTACTGCTCCCACTGGCAGTAATGCAACGATCAATGGTGTTGTGTTTACAGGAGGATTTACTACATCAGGCAATGGAACGCTTTTCATTCCTATTGTAGTCAGCACAACTGCTGGTACTGTGAATGTAACTTATACTCTTAACAATGTTGTGTATAACACTCCTAGCTACTACTAAAACTTAAAAAACTAAAAATATGTCTAATATTAACACACCTCCTGTCCCTAACAATCTAACCGTGGTTCGCTTTGGGCCTGTTTCGGTAGATTTCACGAAAGCTGGATCTACTGTTATCGGTCAACTGCAGTACGATGAAAATGTATTCATTCCTACACTTTCAACGGTTGTTTATACTAACGCCGCTGGAACCAATGGAACTCAAGCAGTTGTTGCTCTGAACAATGGCACAGTTGGAAAGAATATTTCCACTGCCACTCTTCCTGCAACTCCTGTTGTAGCAATTGATGGAACTGGATCTCTTTCACAAACTATTCTTGCGCCAGCAACGAATGGTTATGTGCTTGGTCAAGTTCCTGTTTCCACTGCCTTGATCAGTAATGGAGCCGCTGCAATTCAGAGCCTTACCCTGAATGTTGCAACTGCTGCTATTCCTGATCTTGCTACGACGAATCGTTCTACTACAAACAACATCTCAACCCTTACGGTTGCCAGCGTTCCAGTTTGGCTTACCCCTGGTGCAGTTGTTGATGTTCTTACGGTTGGCAATGCGGCTTATAATGGTACTGTTACCGTTATTTCTGTGACTGCTACGACCTTCTCATACTACAATCCCTCGCTCACTACCGAGGCTTCCACGGCTGATACCGCTGGACGCATTGGTGCGCTGACGGGAGATGTGTATGTTGTTGGCATCCTTATGTAATTAAAATTGGGTGCTATGGTGGTTCAATCCCTCCATAGCATCTATACAAAGTAAACTGTTATGGCAAATCCACTTACTTTTCCACAATTTGTTGATACAACAGATAGTGAACAGCGTTGGCAAATATTTAGTGCTATTGCTGGGACAGGAGGTGTTTATAGAAATGTAACTGTTACAAATTTTCCAGCCATACAGCCAGTTAGCGGATCTGTAACTGTTACAAATTTTCCAGCCATACAGCCAGTTAGCGGATCTGTAACNGCGCAACCTGTATCTGGTGCGTTGACAATGAGTAATTCATCAGTTTCAACGGCAAGTGCTTTGATGCTTGCGGCTTCTTCAGCAACTAAAACTCTTACTATTCAGAATACTTCTGCCAATACGCTTTATGTAAGCACCACTAATCCAGCAACTTCTGTTAATGGAATTGTTATTGGTACAGGAATTGGTTATCAATTTCCATACATTCCAACAAATGCGTTATATTGTTTGGGTTCTGCGGCTGGCACTACTTATACGATTTGGTACGCTTAACCCATAAAATCCATGGGATTTGATTTAGGATCAAAATTTAATTTAGGAGGGTTCTTGATTTTAAATTCAAGTTCTTCTCCTATATATTATGATCCAGATGCTACTGCATGGTTTGCTGCTGTAGCCGCTGCTGGTGGAAGCATTACTACTGCAAATAAAGCTGTTTTTAATACCGCTTTTCTTGAACTTAAAGGGTATATAGCAAACAGTACTTCCAACCCATTGCAGCTAAATCTCTGGGGTAGTATTGCACAAGCTGGATTTCTATGTGGGGTTGACCTTGGGGGAACTGGTCTTGCTGGGGTATTACCTCCAATTACTGGGGGAATAACAGTTATTAATAATAATTTTGTAACTTCCGATTATGGAAGGTTAAGCGGTCTTGGAAACCGCACAGGCAGTGCTGGAGCAAACAAATTTATCGATTTAAATCGTCTATCTAATGCCTCTTCCGTGACAAACTCTTATGGGGNAGAAAATAACAACAACAAACATATTTATACCCGTGTTTTGCAATGGAATGCTAAACCAAATAGTGTTTTTGCAGACAATCAACAGTTACTAATTGGAACCGTACAACCCCTAAATACAAACAAGGGAGTTTCAATACAAGATAAAACATCAGTACCAAATCCTAACAAGGGAACATATTTTGGTTGTTTTAATGCTGATGCTTCACAGGTATTAATAGATACAACATCAACCCCTACTTCTGGCCCTTTTAGTTTTGGAACTGCAAGAAATAACTCCACAACAGCAGATTTGTACGATACAGCAAAAGGATTGTTATCTTCCCAACCATCGAATAATGGCAAAAATAGTTCGCAAACCTACCTTTCTGGAGCAGGGCCAGTACAAAGTAACAGGAATTATGCGGTTAGCAATTTTGGGTTTTATTCTGTTGGCGCATATCTTCCATTAAATGTCTTGGATAATATTATTGTAACTTGTATTAACTCTTTAACTTAAAATGAACTGGCTTGTTTTTACAACTGATAGGCAATCTGATCTTGATGAAATCAATGCTCAATTTGTAGATCGTCAATGTTCTCCAATAACAACAGAAGATGGGGAAATGTTAATTTCTTCCCAAATGATTGATGATCCATTTTGGTCTGCATATAGAAGTTTTCTTTTGTCATTACCATTATATGAAGGTATTCCTATATTTCCATCATTTGTAGAATAATTATGAGCAATCAAATTACATCAAGCACTGAAGTAGGCTCCACCTCTGCCATCGTCTCGCTCGTGACTCTGATTGTCTCTTTCTTTAATGATACTCATATTTGGCTTCAAAACATGACATTGCTTGTGTCACTTATAGCTGGCATAATAGCAATTTACGTTGGAATTAGAAGACTTTTGCAAAAGTAATGAAAAGCACTCTACATATCCTTGCTGTATTATGCATCTTATGTGTAGTTGGGTGTGCAAGTCACGATAAGGTAACAACCTATTACCCTCCGTCTCAAACGGCCGTTGTTCGTTCTGTTTCTTCTGCAAAAGAAAAGGCGCAAGCAGTGAGGGAGTATGTATCTCCAGCGGGTCAACTTGCGTTTAGTCAATTGACCAACTCCATAGCATCTGCTCAGGACGAGCTGTTCAAGTATTCTGGGCAAGTGGACAAGCAAACCATCGAGCTATCCAAGGCACAAGAGTCTGCAAATTATTGGCATGACAAACAACTCAAGGCATTGCGTGAATTGTTTTGGTGGAGGATGATTGCATTGGCTACAGTCTTAGCTGTTGTCGCATACCTCGGAATGAAAACGGCTTGGAAGTTCTTTCTGTAATGAACACTTTTCTTATCGTATTGCTAGTTGCACTTCTCTCCATCCCCTTGCTAATAGCTGGATTTTTCCTTGTGGTCGGATTTACAGCAGCCTTCCTTGAGGACGAAATGGAATGAAAAATCATGGCAATTTCATCCGTAATAGAAAAGAAGCTGGATCA
>JGI24890J29729_1001189_pt1 | contig 12497 bp, 18 predicted proteins | sample FreactcultureFD7_FD_29729 | JGI IMG/M metagenome (IMG submission 29729)
GGTTGCCGCTCAGAGACAGCGCGCCCTGATAGGGGTAAGTACCCCCGCCGTTGAACACCGCCACGGTCTGCTGCCCGCCCGCGCCAGTCGCGCTGCCCTCAACCGCCGACTGGCCCGCCATCGGCCCTGAGCCCTGCTGCACGAGGTCAATGTAGACCGCGTATCGAAGTCTGTAGAAAACGGCCATACGAAACTCCTCTTACCCGAAGGTCGCGTTGAAGGCGGACGTAGATTCGATCCGTAGAAAAAAATTCTGATTTTTAATTAATGTCCCATACATCGTTTTCCAACCCACAACCCGTAGTTGATTGAGCGGGTCGGACTTGTCAGCCTCTTTCAGATAGGTCGTCTTGATGCCATCAAGCTTGACCTGCGCGTAGGCGCCCCGGCCAAAGATAAAGGTCGGGTAAACGGACCCGGTGGCCGTCGCCGGCGCGGCCGGCGGGATCGCGTAAACGCCCGGACCTGTGATGATGACCACTGCACCTGCCGGAAGCTGCGTAGCCTGCCCCGCCAAAGGTCCGGTGACGGGACCGGAAGTGCTGAGACCGAGCTGAATCGGTTGAGTGCCGCTCGCCGCCGTCAAGTAAACGCTGTAGGTGTACCCGGTCGTCGAGGGCATCGTGACCGAGATCGAGCCGTTCGTCGCGACGACGATATTCGTCGAGTTCTGATAGATAACCGACTCATACTGGTTCTGCACGTCAGAACCGGTAACAACGATCTGGTAGGTACCGGAAACAAAAGTGCCCCCGCCGCCAACGGCCGTACCGTTGGTCTGCGCCTTACCGGTGAAAGTCGGCACCATGTTGGTCTTACAGAAGCGGCAACCGTTCAGCTCGCCCAATTCGGCGTTATATAACCGGTTGAGGTCGCTATAAGACCAAGCCGTTTGCACCACCGAGTTTTCCCGCATGTCGGCTTCGACAAACGGGTGAAGAACAGCGGCGTAGTGCGGAGTAGAGCGGGGATTGCTCGACGCCTTGGGCTCGCCCGCCCCGGCATCAATCTTCATGTCGGTCACTTCGTCGCCCATAAAGCGCGGAGCGCCGAGATTGTAGAGCATCGCCACCGCACGGTTGATCTCGTGGGGGTTCAGCACATCACCGGTGAGAAGCGAAGCCCGCGCGCCGCGCGCGTTGACGTAATTGACCTGAGCGCCGGCCATCAAGTTATTGAAGGTGTTGCGCTCCAGCGTTTCTGCCGCTTGCAGGCCGATAAGGTTCGACGCCTCCTGAAAAATCGGGTGCTTTGGCGTCATCTCCGCGATGTCGGTGATGGTGATCTTGTCACCCCACTGCTGGCATTGCGCCGAAATCTGCTGAATGGTCATCTGCTGACCAATCGGCGGGACGCCCTCCGACAGCGGTTGATAAGGCAGCGGTACACGCTGATACCGCGTTGCAGTATAAGTCGTCCCGTTACCCTTCGGAAGCGTCGCCATGTCGCCGAACTGGTACACAACCAATTGGCGGCGAGCGAGCGGGAGGGTTTTATCGGCGATATACTGTGATATGTCACCAGCAAAAACGGACGCGGTATTAGTCGCCATAGTTTACCTCGTTATGGCGACTACCTGTCGCCGGCTAGATTTGAGTATCACCCCACTTGGCCTCGAAAGCCGCCGCCCGCCCTTCAGGTGTGTCGGGGTAGCGCCCCGGCCCGCGCCGAGCATCGCCACGTCCCCGCACCGGGGGTGCTTCCTGCCGGCGCCGGGAAGCTTCAGTTTTCGACTTGCTCTTGCCACGTTGCTCGATCGCACGTTTTCCGACGAGATAAGTGAGTATAGACTCACGGGAGGCGTACTGGCCTCTACCGATAACTGCCTGATACTCGCGTTCAACTTCGTCGGAAAGTTTCTTATATAAAGGATCGCTGTTCGCTTTCGTATCAAATGCAAGCTTATCCTGCTGCTGCTGCATCTGAAACATAAGCTGCTGCTGGCGCTGCTCGTGAGTCCGAAGCGCCTTGTCCACCCGGTACTGCACCCGATCTTCGGGGGACATAAGCGCCTCGCGCTCGGCCTCCACGCGCGGGTCTTCCTGCTGTACGGGTACTCTACGGCGAGTTTCTTCAAGCTCTCGGCGAAGTCGGTCAGTCTCGTCCGAAAGACGCCGTTTTTCTTCCGCAAGGCGCTGCACCCGCCCGCTCGTTCGCGATGGGCGTTCCGCTTTTGCTGCTCTTGCGGGTTCGTCGTCGGGTTCATCGCCTTCGGCTTCTTCCGGCTCACCTGCCGGATCGGTCGTATCCTCATCGTCCTCCGCATCGAGAACGGCGTCATCATCAGGCATTTCAAGGTCGAGATCATCGTCGGCCATTACGTGGCTCCATCGAACATCGGTTACGCCGATGAGGCGAACACGGATTACGTCCGTGAGTCGCAGACACTGGTACTACGCTATTTATATAAGATGTCAAGGCTATTTCACTGCACCTGCCGGCGACCGAGCAACCGATCCCGCAGATCGTCTACATCCCGGCGAATGATGGCGGCGGCGGTCTTTTCCGCAGCCATTTCATTCACGATCGTATTCAGGTGCTCGTTGGTCTTGGCTTGACGCGATTCCATCCTGGTTTGTCCTGTGGCAAGTTCCCCGACCTTTGAGACCAGCACCCCGTACCCGACGCTACTGGTGACAATCGCAAGGATCGTCGCCAGTAGCGCGCCCCACCACTTCGCCAGGAAGTCCTGGAACCGCTCCGCCATTATTTTGCCGCCTGCAATACCGGAGTGTTCGGCAGGCCGGGAGTGATGTGCATGTCGAGTTCCGTCCCGGCCTTGCTAAGCGTGGCGCCTGTAGGAGGATTGCCATTGGCATTGGTGACGATCAGCGCCTCCAGCGCACTCATGACGGTGCCGTAGCGGGCGTCAGCCCACTCCACGGCGGCTTCGGCGACTGCGATGGAGCCAAGCCCAGGCCACAGCGCCAGCGCCTTCATGGCCCGTTCGGCGAGCGGGGCGAGGGTGTGGGCCGTCTCCACCACCGTCTTGGCAACCGCCGCCCCTTCGGAAATCGTGTTCGTGATGGTGTCGGCTACCGTCATGTCATTGCCCCTCAGTTACCAGACCGAATGATCTGCTCAATTTGCAGCGCCTCGGCTGTCGGATCGTAGGTCGGCGTCCCGAGCTTCGTCATCATGCGCCCGGCAATTGCCGCGGCTGAGGCTGGCAGACCCTGTTCGGTGATAAGCCGGTTAATCAGTTCCGCCTCGACAGCAGGGTTACCGGCGAATTGCATGATTTGTGCGGCAAGTGCCAGTTCGGCAGCGTAGTTCGGGTTCGATACGTTCAGGAACACCCCGCCAAGCTGCTGCAGGATGCTCGTCTGTTGTGCACCGGTCACACCATTCGTGGTGAGCGTGCCAGTAATGCCGGTGAGCAGGCTGTTGAGTGTCGTACCGCTGAAAAATCCCATTGGTTCATTTCCTTGGTTTTCGAGAGTGAAGTGTCTCCAGACGCCGCAGGATAGCCCTTGTTCGATGTCCATGTCATCACGCCTGCGGTATCAGCAACATATTCAACTGGTCGGCCCCCGATGCCTCGAATGTCAAGGCAATTGAGGTCGTGTTGGTTTCCGACGCTGTTAATACAACCGAATACCAGCCATCGCCCACCTCGGAAGGCATGTTGGTTGTCCCTGCTCCCGCCCCTCCACCCTTATATATTTCATTTCGAGTGAAGGACGAGCCGATGCCGGTCTTAGGGGCATGGGTCGTGCTGTCCGTCATCGTGAACACGACCGTTGCACTCACGCCCTGCTTGATGTCGGACGTGATGGTAACATAGCCGGAACCGTTGATTGAGAGGGATGAGAAGTTCGTCGGGAACGTAACCCCGGAGATCGACCCGACCGAGCCCGTAACACTGGCGGCACTGCCGACCACGTTACCGCCAACATTGCCGGTGACCGAGCCAACCGCCCCGGTAACGCTGCCAACAGCGCCGGTAACCGACCCAACAGACCCCGACAGATTGCCGGTAAAATTGACGGTCGTGGCCGCATTACTGCCGGCAATGAACAATCCGCCAGACGCGCCAGGAACTGCACCTGAAGTGAACAAGCTCTTTCCAATCGACGACGCAACAGTGAAATCGCCTGATGTTGCGTCTTGCCAAACCCCTGTGGCGATAGCCGCTGCCGTGAGTTGGTTCGTCACGGTCGTCACGGTCGGGATCGTGACCCCAGGCTGCGAAGTGGCGAGCGTGACCCCGGTGATAGCCGTAAGACCTGCCCCCGCTGCGCCGATGCGCGCGTAACTGTCACCGGTCTGCGGCGTGTTTCCGGTGTAACCGTTGATCGTAAGGCCAGTTCCGAGCGAGACGCCGTTCATCACGGACTTGCCGACGCTCAAGGCCGTAGTGAAATCCCCCGCCGTGGTGTCCGTCCAAACGGCCGTTGCGATCTGAGCTCCGGTGAGCGGGGTGGCAAGGTCCGTGTGGAAGTCGAGATTGACCGGAATGGCGCCGGACACCGTGACCAACAAGCCGAAGTCAGTACAGTTTGTCTCGGCTTGCGTCGGGGCGTAGTTGTACTGACCATTACCTAGTGTCGTGAAGGCGCCTGCAAATCCCGCTTGCGTGTTGTCCTTCGTGACCCACGCCAGCGAGGTAAACGTCGCGCTGGTCAACGCCGCGCCTGTGGACGCATTGACGAGACAAAACGTAATGTTCTGCGAGGCTACATTTTTGAGCAGAGAGGCCATTTATGTTCCTGCCCTCATTCCATTGAGCCAATTCGCATTCATCGCCCATGCGGGGTTAAACGTCGCGCCGCTAACTGGATAAAATAACATCGGCAACTCGCCTTCCGGCTGATTTGCGGCAGCGAGAGTTTGGTTGTAGATCGCGTTAATTTCACCCGGTGAAAGAGAGCGATTGTAAATACGCACATCATCAAGATTCCCAACGTACCATGGATTTCCCGCTGAAGGAATCTGACCACCAATTCTTATTGGGGAGGACGTTTGATAGTTTGTAGCAGCGGTGTTTTGCACTAGTGTTTGGCTTATGCCATTTAAGTATATACCCTGTATAGCACCGCTTGATTTATCGGCTACGTTTACAACGCAATGATACCATTGGTTTACATTAAATATGCCAGTATTAGTGTTGGCGCTTTGTGTTGAGGAGTTTCTACCTTCAAAATATATCGCATGGTTATTTGTAGTATAACCATTCAAATATAATGACCAGCCGTTAGAACTGACACCACCCACATAGTTTGTATTAGAAATTAATGGATTTATGCCACCGCCCGCAGTAGCATAAAACCAACAACACAATGCAAAAGCGTTACCCAAGTTTACTGTGTTGGTAATAGAAACAGATTGACTAGTGTTGAAATTTAATGCGTTTCCGTTGATCCCGCCTATCGGGGCAGGTGCCCCAATTAATATCCCGTTATTCTGGTTCCCGCTCCAGTCCATCCCCGTTCCATCTTGGAACGTGCCCCAATAGACGAGACCGTTAGTGTTCTCACGACGGCGCGTCGATAGAATATCCCACTTGGCCGGGCGCCGGATCATTAGCTTATCGACCTATTGTACGAACGATAATAGCAGTTGTTTGTACCGTTATATAGCGATGCCCCGGAACCGTTATAGAGAACGGCCTTCCATGTGCCGGGCGGCATCACAAGACGAAGAATGCCTCCGCTGATCGTGGTGCTCGCCGCCGCGTTAAAATACATATTATCTAAAAAATAATTTCCAGGTGGCGGTCCTGCGGCAGATGAGCCAAAGCGACCATCGCCGTATGTACTACCGTCTTGAAGTAGCGGGTAAAGATAGAAACCGAGCAAGTTCGGGGCGGCCGTCGTCACGGTCCCACCAGCGATATAGGAAATATCGAAGAAAATGTCGTTGTTCGACCCATTGGTCACGGCAACGCTACTTATGATGGCATTACCATTGGCGATCGTAGTATTGATTTCGGAGCCAAATAGTGCTGCCCAGCCTGCTGTTGCACCAGCTACCCATTTTTCCGTGTACGTTGTCATGAAAGCCCCGCTGCCTGCACGTCTTGAAGCCCGATCTGTGAGGTATAGCCCGCGTATTGCCACCAAGGCTGTACGGTAGCTTGCGCAAGCGCCGTCAGGGCCAGGATCGTCGGACCGCTCTTGTTCGTGAAATAATCTAAGATCATGCCATCAACGAGAAAAGCAGTGTTCGCGCTACCACCAAGTAACGGACCTGGATTATTGCAGAGAGCCAACAAGTTCGCCTGTTGTGTGGCCGTAAGCGCTTTGAACTCTGCATAGTTGATGCAGTTCGCAAGCTGTGGACCGGTGACGTAGAACGTGGTTGGCACCGCGCCTGTCACCGTCCACGCCTGCACCTTGGCGAGCTTCTGCGCCGTGGTATCGCCACCAAGCAAGGGTGAGCCAGTGACCCCCGTGGGCGGCTGTGTGGCGCCGTTCCAGGCGGCGATGAGGTTAGTGTATTGCGCCATTAGTTCGAGTTCCAAGACCTACCAAAGTTCACCACCATCCGCGTCGGCGACAGTATCATGTATTGACCGCCGTGCAAAAATCCGGTTTGTGCGGGCGGGGGAGGCGTAGGTGTACCTCCCGCCGCATAGAACTTAGTAAAGACTACTAAGGCCATTAGTATATCTCCTCTACCGTAACAGTCTTAGTCCCAGTAGGAGTCATACCATACATGGCCCCATTATAAGGTATTATTACTCCGTTACCTGCGCCTGCTAGTACAAATCCAGCCGTTCCTGCTATAACCGGCGGATTAGAGGAATAGTAGAGGTTATTAGACCCTGTATCTTCAATGGTAATCATAAACCCGCTTCTACTCTTTCTCGCGGCGATCAAAAGAGTAGTACCCGATGTATCTACCATCACCTGCGAGGCAGAAAAATTATTTGCGCTATCGGTACAAGTGTTAGGCATGGGGGACCAGCTCGCGAAGCTTCGCCATCTTGGCCGCGTAGGCGTCTTCCTGGCCCTTCAACGCCGCCTCGCGCTTGTTCAGGGCATTCACCCGGTTGAGGAGGTCGTCTCGAGCGGCCGAATTATCGCGTTGTGCCACATTCGCCGCCTTCTCCCGCGCGGCTACCGCCGCTTCCCTATCCGCTAACTCCTTCTCCTTAGCGTTCGTAATTTCGACCCACTTATTCGCTTGTAGCTGGGCGGTCGCTTGCTGAGAAGCAAAAGCCGATCGCTGCCCTTCAAGCTGCCGTTGAGCCTCTTTTGTAGCCCCCAGCGCCTCATGCGCCGACGCCTCGGCGGCGATAAAACTCTCCAGGCGCTTCTCCGAAGCTCGGGCTTGCTCCAGCCAATCGCGCGCGGCTTTCGGATTCGCGATGACAGCGAGCAGTGACTCTAGATCGTCAAAGGCTTTCACCGCGTTTCTCCCGAAAATAAGCACGTTGTAGCCGGGGTATAGGTGGGCGGCACCGCAGACGAGCAAAGAAGGGTAATACCATTAAAAAAAGTTATAGCGTTCGGTATCCAGGATACGGTTTTATCGCTGTTAAGTGTTACACCGTAAGATTTTACAGGGGTTACTGTGCCGCTACTAGGAACTGTAGCCGAATCGACTAGCATAACGTACGAAGCTGTCGTTACGAACACGTTGAAATCAAATAGCTGACCCCCGGTCGTTTTCAAAATGCACGAATTTGCGAGCGCGGAAGTGCAGGGGTTGACCCCAAGCGTGTCCGGGTCGGCAAGCGCCGGGCTTGAAGCGATAAGTAGCGCGATAAGAAGCTTTTTCATCGACGAGGGGCTCCTTCTGGTATCCGGTCCTGGTGGACGGCGCCCGGCGGCTGCTGCCCCCCGCGCGGAACGCCCGGTGCAGCCCCTTGTCTTGGGGTGCCCGCGACGCCCGGCCCGGCACCCCCAGGCGCACCCGGCTGTCCGCGCTGCATCTGCGCCATCGCGGCCTGCTGCATCTGCATCTTCTTCGACATCTGCGTGGTGTGCAGCATCATGTGCTCGCGGATCGCGCCGGTCGGGTCGCCATCTTTTAACACCTTCTGGTGCTCTTGCAAATGCTTCTTGTCATCGTCGAGCGCGTGAACCGGCAGCGCCAGGCCGTCTACAAGCAGGCTGTTCTCCATCTCGGCTTCGATCGACAGCTTAGACTTCAAATCCTGAAAGATTTGTGGCGCTACGCGAACGCCGTAAGTCTCCTCGACGAAAGCTTCTATAATAGGTACCATATTCATCGTATAGCCAGGGTATTTATCTGGCGGTATCCCGTTAAGCACGTTCATGCCCGCGATGCGCATCTGGAGCATCTGAGCATTCCGGGCAGCCTCTACTCCGTACCATTTGAACTCGAAGCGCCGGTCGGATTGTATCGGCGGTATCTTCTGCATATTTGCCCGCACGCCCATCTGCCCGTACTGGTGTACGGTCACCTCCTTCTTACGGTACTGATAGTCGTAATCTACAAACCGCCTAACCAGTTGGGTAAGTATCTCAAGCTCCATAGTGGTGCAAACATCGGCTGTTGTGAGTACGTCGATCTGCTGTTCAGCCGCAATTTCGGCTTGATTTCGCTTGGATTTACCGCCGCTTGATTGGGGCATGATCGCAGGCGACACGGAGAGAGCCTGAAATATTTCGGTCTTGTAGGCCGCGACAATCTGTAATCCGTCTTTCCACAAGGCCGGAAATTGCGCAAATTGCGTATCCTTCGGATTAGTTTCCCAAATAGCGGCGAGGTTCATCACCATCGAGCCAACGCGAGGGTTCTTGGCAGGGTCGGTCATGACAATGGGGAGAAGGGAATAGGACGAACTATCGTCAGCCTTATTTATTGCGTCGTTGGCTGCTATCTGTAAGCGCTCCACCGGTTGAAGTTTGGATTGCCCCTTAAATACGTTAGCGATCTTATCAACAGGGGCGGAAAGCAGCGGGCACTTATCGTTCCAGTAAGGGCATCTCTTTATAGAAAGTATCCAATCTCCTTTACCGCCGGCAAAATAGGCACGGCATAGGCGATGCCCCTCGTCCAGTTCAAGAAGTACCCACATTTCGTAGAGATTCAGGACTTTCCCGCCCTCTCCCATCGAGATGCCGGCGGCATCCACATGCGCCTTAATCACGTCCGGCGTCTGCGGGTCGCGCTTGAACTCCTGCAACTCCTTAATAATGTCCTCTCCGGCCGCCTTGTCTATCTCCTTCTCGCGAATGGCGCGCTCTATACGCCCTTTCGTCCAGCGACGCATGATGGCAACACCGCCGCCGTTCTCGATCGCCTCATCGACGGAGTTGGATGTCGGCGGCCACACCGCCACATCCACGTCGGATAGCACCTCGACGGTCGGCTCTTGGTGCTCAATCTCCTCGGTATCTACTTCCTCCTCGCCGTCGATGTCTTCGATCTCCTCGCCATCGGCAACTTCGACTTTTGCGGGCTTACGATAAGTGACGTATCGCTTCGAGTTTCGCCACCCCGCGTAAACATTATATTGCCCCTCCACATCCCCATTTTTGAACAGGGCGGGCATTACTTGCGTCTGTAGCCTGCACTTGCGAATATAGTGCTCGACAAGCGCCATCACGTCCTGGGGTTTTTCGTCGCTGCTTATGCACTCGATATTTCTTTGAGATCGAGGGAAGATTTGGTTAACGAACCGAGTTCTACGAGCATCCACCGCTTCTTTGATGATGGGTACAAATATTTGAGCGTTTCCTGCATAGCCCTGCTTGGGGCCAAGATTGCAATCATAGAGACGCCAGTAGTCAATTTGGTCATTACCCCGCTCCCATTGATCTTCAAACGCCTTCGATGCCGCCGTGGCGAACTCGCGCACGTCGTCCTCAAGCTCCTCGTTGCCGAGGAGCTCCTCGTTCCGATCCGGTACTTCGTCGTCTTCAGTCGGGGTCTTTTTTGCCATGCGCTTCCAGCTCTTTCGCTACCAGTGTAGCATAGCCACTTAGGTCAAGCCAATGGTCGATGCAATTAGGGTCGCCGGCGAGGATGCGGCCGATCTTGTGAGCAATCATGTCGAGGGATTCTTTCTGAAGCGCCGATAAATGGTCACACTCATGCAGCCGCATCACTCTTTTAATCCCCTGCGCTACGAAAACTACCTCCTTAAAATCTCCGTGCGTTTTTTCGCGTTCAGCGAGAATTTGGTCGATCATCGGTACCTCGGCATGGCGGTAAGATAGCGACGCCCTTGGGCGTCTACGGCGTAGTTCGGCGGCGTGTCGTCCAAGTCAGACAACTGCGCGAGGGTGGCGGCAAACGCCTCCAGGCCCTCCATCATGGTACGGTAGATGCCTTCATCGGCATCGCCCTCGATCGGCTTGCCGGTCGGAACACTGCGGGCATATCCTCCTGCAAACGCATTAAGCGCCCATCCCGCCGAGGGGGCCACAGCGAGGGCGGGACCTCCGTGAATGGTCCGCTCCATTCGACTACGCAATTCGACCCTTCCAGCGATACGGTCTCCACCCATACTAAGCCGCACAGGCACTTTGTTCGACGCGGCGCGAAGACCGATACCGTCGTAAGCATTCCAATGCTCCTTTGGGGCGTAGCACGTCAATGTGGACCCGGCAGCCAATCGCGCCGCAGTGACAAGCTCGGCAAGCACCAGACCGGGGTCACCCTCACGGCACCATGAACCGAGAACATGCAGTGCCCCGTTGGTGACCTGAACAAGTACACCGGTTGTGTACTGTCTGGTAGCGTTAACCGCCAAATAGGCTGCACTACCTCTAGACGGGCGGATGGGGCGGACGTGGTGGGCGGAGAAGTTATCATATATGGGGAGTCCGGGACGCATACGTAGGGCGTAAGCCAAGGCGTTAGGAACATCTATCCGACCTGTTGGAAAGGATAGGAGTTGCTGCGATAAGACGGGCAGCTCCTTCGCAAAGGTTATCTCTCCACTGACGAAAAACGGCTGGAGTGATCGGATAAACGCTCTCTTGTTCACAGGCGCTTTGTACGGTTTGATCGGGATTAAATCGGATCGGCGGGTCATCTCGGCGCGAAGGGGCTGAAGCAGGAACTCGTTCAATCCGTCCTGTTCCACCCCTATGTGGATCGGGCTGTATTCCTCGTTCGTCTTGAAGATATCGTTGATTATCTGATCCGGCATCCATAGCTGTCCATCCCCTTCCCACACAGTTAGTCGGTTTCCGATCCAACTGAACACTACTTTGCCAGTATGCGCCGATGTTTCCTTAACAGTTCTCGCTGGATCGTAAAACGCATACGTCGGTTGCCAAGTCCGTACAAGTGGCTCAGTACGCAACATCGCGCTAGTAAAGACACGGGTAGAAGGGTCAACAGCTTCGACCATGTACTCCTGCATGTACTCATTCAGCATCCCCGTCCTTACGTACTGCTCTTTCTTCGCGTCGATCCACGGCAGAGGGAAGCGGTCGGCCCAGGTGGCTTGCCGCGTGCCGTCGGCACCGACATACTCGATCGGATACTTCTTTACCTTCCAACTCCCCGACTTTTCAAGCCGGACGGCGAGGCAGTCGGTATCGAGCATGTTGGCGAGCACGCGAATGCGCGCCTTCGGGGCAAGGGCGGGAAGGAGCGTGCGCATCAGCCACCGCTCGGTCTTCGTCCGCGCCTCCGGTGTCCCTATGCTCTCCTCGTCCTCGATGTCGTCAAGAAGGCACTCATCGGGCCGGTAGTTGTTGTGCTTCGTGCCGCGAACAGCTTGACCTCTGCCTACCGCCTGGATCAACTTACCGTTAGGGAGCACGATGCGGTTCTCGTTCCACACCGCCCCCTTCTGGTTCCCGAACACGATCTCGATGTTCTCGTTGGTGTCCAATTCGTGCTTGATGGCCCCCAGGCGCTCGCACGCCAGCGGGTAACTGGCACCGACCAGGATACAATTCTCGAATCGGCCAAAGAGGCCCCGGATCGCGAGGTACTCCTCGGCCCTGGTGGACTTGGCCGCGCCCCGGAATGCCAGCTCGACCAGGTTAAGGACGGGCCCGTGAAGATCGTCGAGCATTTCGTAGTGGAAAGGGGGGGTCTGGTTCGGATGCCGGGTCTTGAAGATGAACTCGTGCGCGAGCCGGTGATCTGTCCCAAGGCGGGCGATCAGGGCCTCGTGATCGTTCGCGGGCTGGAGGCTCACTTCTTCTTTCTCTTGCCCGCCTTCGACATAGCTATCGCCACGGCCTGCTTCTGTGGTTTTCCCGCTTTCATCTCTGTCTTTATGTTGCTAGAGACGGCTTTCTTCGACTTCCCCTTCTTCAAAGGCATGGCACCCTCCTATTCACTCTATACATAGGGGCCTAGGCAAAGAGGTGTCAATGATCATCAGCGAGCAGACCGTCACCGACGCCAACACCGGCACCACCCTCGCCTTTCGACGGGGGGTCGGCGTCGGAGTGGTCGATCTCTCGACCCGCGACGGCCGATCCTCCCGCCTTCACTTCACGCTTGACGGCGAGATCATCTCGATCACGTCGAACGTCTACAAAGAGCTTGACGTGCTCGAACCGGCGCTGTAGAGTCTGCGCGTTCCTACCCCCCGGACCCTACGTCGC
>JGI24890J29729_1001191_pt1 | contig 12478 bp, 11 predicted proteins | sample FreactcultureFD7_FD_29729 | JGI IMG/M metagenome (IMG submission 29729)
TCTCGACTAATCCAAATCTTCATGTTCGCAAAGTCAGCGATCGCACCTTCCTTCTGCACCTCGGCGGAAAGATCGAGATTGCCTCCAAAGTTCCGTTAAAGACCCGCGATGATCTCTCCCGTGCCTATACCCCGGGCGTTGCCCGTATTTCGCAGGCAATTGCAAAAGATAAGAGCGATGCTCGTCGCCTCACCATTAAGCGCAACACCGTCGCCGTCGTCACTGATGGCTCTGCCGTTCTCGGTCTTGGCAATATCGGACCAGAAGCAGCCCTCCCAGTAATGGAGGGAAAAGCAGCGCTGTTTAAGCGCTTTGCCGATGTCGATGCCTGGCCCGTCTGCCTCGATACCCAAGATGTCGATGAGATCGTGCGCACCGTGCAGATCATCGCTCCGGTTTATGGCGGAATCAACCTGGAAGATATTTCTGCGCCACGTTGCTTTGAAGTAGAGCGTCGTTTGCGCGAACTCTTAGATATTCCAGTCTTCCATGATGATCAACATGGCACCGCCATTGTTGTTCTGGCTGCCTTAAAGAATGCGCTCAAGTGGGTCAAGAAAGATCTCGCTGAAGTAAAGATTGTCATGAGTGGCGCCGGTGCTGCTGGAACTGCGATTGCAGAACTACTTGTGGCCAGTGGAGCGAAGAACATTATTGGCTTTGATAAAGATGGTTTGGTCGCCGAACACAAAGCGGGCGATGACATCATGCGCAAGTGGTTTGTAGATAATTGCAATCCAGGTGAGTTCCGCGGCGATATTTCTGCTGCCATGGTGAATGCCGATGTCTTTATCGGCGTCAGCGCTCCTAACGTACTCAAAGAGGCAGATGTCGCCGCGATGGCACCTGCATCTATCGTCTTTGCGCTGGCTAACCCAGATCCAGAAATCGATCCTTTGATTGCGCGTAAATATGCCGCAGTTGTTGCAACCGGTCGAAGCGATCAACCAAATCAGATCAACAACGTCCTAGCCTTTCCTGGAATCTTCCGTGGACTCTTGGATGCAGGAATCACCAAGATTCGCGAGCGGATGTTAATTGCGGCTGCCGAAGCTATCGCCGATTGCGTCTCGAAGGATCAGCTCAACGCTAACTTCATTGTGCCAAGCGTCTTCGATGCTCGCGTTGTAACTGCAGTAGCTAATGCTGTGAAGAACTCCGCTTAAAAAGCCGGGATTCTCCACCGACAAGCACGCCGATATAAGTCATCACAATTCCGGTTACCAAGTAACTGGTGATGTGAGCTCCCTTTGTGGGCAAGATAAAGTCGAAGAGCAGCGAGCCAATAAGTTGCCCGCCCACGCTAAAGAGCGTGAAGGTGAGAACGCCGAGATGTTGTACAACAGTCGATGAGAGCGCAATATAAATAACTCCCACAACGCCACCGGTGTACATCCACCATGGACCGCTGGGAAGGCCATAAATATGATCGCCTCGTAGGAGTAGCAAAACAAGCAGAAATAGCGCCAGAAAACTGGAGCCCATAATGAAGTTAAGTAGCGAAGTCGTATAACTCTGCTTGGAGTGGACATTGATTGATCCATTAAGCGCCCGCTGTACGCCAATTGCGATTCCCGCAATTATCGCCAGCACAATTGCGAAGAGATTGAAACTCTTCANAGTCAACCGGTCGAGTACAGAAACCAAGACCGCGGAAACTGTAATGATGGATGCGATTACGCGCTTTGAGGTGATTGCTTTACGAACGCCATTGGTTATTCCATAACGATCAACTAATAATGAGACCGCGGTCTGACCCGAGATAGTTGCTACAGAATAAAGTGCCACGCCAATCAGCGGCACCACATTTGTTTGAATCGCTATCGCAGTTCCGCCAAGTGCTCCGGCGAATAATCGCCATCTCCCGAGTTGCTTCGCTTTAACTGCGGCGCGGATATTTGCGGCGCCAGCCTTCATCGAAGGGTTAAAGAAATAGATTGCCAGAATAATAATTAACCCAGAAGTGAAGGAGATCAATGCAGCTTCGACGCTATTTCTCGTCAGCACCGAGAGTTCCCCATTTGCTCGAGCTTGCTCGGCAATACAAACACCAGTGACAGCGGCCATTAATTCCAGCCGTGTATGGTTTGTCTTCTCGCTAATTTCCGGACTCCTCAAGAGTGGTAGTAGCGATTAACCACTTCTCTTCTAATTCGCTCTTCTCTGCATGAGCAGCGGCTAATTCTTTCATAACTTCAGCGAGCTTCTCATGGTCATACGCCAATTGCTCTTGCGACTCCTCCAGGGCTGCCATCTTCACGGCACACTTATCCAGAGCGCGTTCCAACCGAGCGACCTCTTTCTTTAGCGCCTTTACTTCAAGAATTGTAGAGCCACCGCTGNCCTTACTTCCGGCGGAAGTTTCTCTGAGTGACTGATGACGAAGTTGAAGATATTGATCAATACCGCCAGGCAGATCTCGAAGGGTTTTATCTCCCAGTAAACCAACGAAGGTGTTGCAGACGCGTTCCAGGAAGTACCTGTCGTGAGAGATCACCAGCAGCGTTCCGCCAAATGAATCCAAAAGGTCTTCCAGCGCAGTCAGGGTTTCGACATCGAAATCATTAGTGGGTTCATCTAGAACCAAAACGTTTGGACTATCCATCAAAAGCCGCGTTAATTGCAGCCTTCTGCGCTCNCCTCCGGAGAGGTCGCCGACCGGAGTCCATTGGGAATCGGTATTGAAACCTAGTTTTTCGCAGAGTTGAGAGGCAGATAGCTCTTTACCGTTTCCTAGTTGGACTCGGTTTGCAATTTTTTCTACCGCTTCCAATACTCGCCAGGTGGGATCAAGCTCTTCCAAATGTTGTGAGAGAAAAGCCGCCTTCACGGTTACACCTGTAACAATCTTGCCAGCGCTTGGCTTTATCTCACCAAGAAGTGCACGAATGAGAGTGGTCTTGCCCGCGCCATTTACTCCAACAATTCCGATGCGATCTGCCGGACCCACATTCCAATAGAAATCTTGAAGCAATATTTTTCCAGGAACTTCGATCGTTGCCTGATGAACTTCAAATACTGTGTTACCTAAGCGGTTGGTTGCAAAATTTAATAGTTCATTTTCATTTCGTGGCGGTGGTTCATTAGCAATCAAGGTATTTGCGGCATCGATACGAAACTTTGGTTTCGCAGTTCTAGCAGGTGCGCCACGTCGTAACCAGGCCAGCTCTTTGCGAATCAACATATTGCGCTTGGCATCTTCCACCGAAGTTTGGCGAGCGCGCTCTGCCTTTGAAAGAACGAAGGCCGAATAACCGCCTTCGTAGGTCAGTACCTTTCCATCCACAACTTCCCAAGTTTCTTCCGAAACTTCATCGAGGAACCAACGATCGTGAGTAATGACTGCGACCGCGAACTTTTTTCGGTTCTTAATATGTTCGGCTAACCAAGCAACGCCTTCCACATCCAAATGGTTTGTTGGTTCATCAAGTAGAACGAGATCAAATTCGCCAACCAATAACTTCGCCAAATTAACTCGACGACGCTCGCCACCAGATAACTTAGAAAATTCGCGATCAAGTAAGTGGTCGTCATAGCCACCGAAGAGTCCAGTCAGAACTTCGCGCACCGAAGCATCGCCCGCCCATTCATGACTTGCGCGTTCCCCGAGAACGACTTCCCGAACCGTTGCACCTGAATCTGCACGATCAATTTGGCTCAAGATTCCGACCGAAACTCCACCGGCAACCGAAACTCGTCCAACATCGACCGGCTCAATGCCCGCCATTACTTTGAGGAGCGTGGATTTACCGCCACCATTTCGGCCAACGATGCCGATCCGTTCGCCTTCGTTTATGCCGAGTGAAACAGCATCTAATAGGGGATGAATATCAAAGGCTTTAGAGACCGACTCAAGGTTGAGCAGGTTTCTAGAGGCCATTGCTTAAGACTATGCCAATTCTTAGCTCATTCAAACTCAAAAGCATTTTAATCTACTTATTCCCCATTTTATATCCCTTGGGACATACATGGGTTTTTGAATTTAATTTCAAGAAAGTTTTTCCTTTTATGCAATAGGAAGCTATGGCAACAGGCTTGCGCTGATTTTTATTACCCGATACAGGGGAAGATGGAGTTGAGAGAGGTGTCGCTATTGGATGAGCTGCGACATAATCTATGGCCTCTTGAATAATGTTCACAAAGTTAACCACAGTTGTGATTTCCGCCCAATTATTTGTTGAATCCAAGTACTTCTTTTGACAAGGATTAAATCCATTAAGCGTTGATGTTGCACCAAGGTAAACGATGGTAGAACCTTCCAAATAGACCCAAGGGCCTCCGGAATCTCCAGGGCAGATAGTAGTTTCCTTGGTGTCGAGAGCATCCATTAATAAATTAACGGGATGGGTATCGTAATCTTGATACAAATTTATAGGATCGGTAAGGATTTTTGTATTTAATGAGTAGGGATTACTGAAATCGGGCATTCCATATCCAACATAATTAACAATTGCATTCGATAGTTTTAGCTTATCGATATCGTCGTTAGTGGCGAGTCGTACATTTAATGGCGCGACCAAAGGCTTATCCAGAACCAAGACTCGAAAATCAAATTTTGGGGCTCCAAGTTTAGGATTATTAAAATATTGAGTACTGACAAAACTAGTTTCTACTATTGGAAACTGCGACTTATCTTCTGGAATCGAAATTCCAGGAGGACTGACGGTCATTGGGTTTGATGCACTTGGTTTATCTAAGCAATGTCCCGCTGTTAAGACTATTCGTGGCTTATATAGAAATCCTGAACATCCACCACCATCGTTCAATCCGGAAACAGCAACCGAAAAAGAGTTTCCTAACGCAAGCTTCCCTCCCCACACAGCGTTTGCCGGTATGGAGCCGGTCGATAAAGATGCGACTAGTGTGACGAAAAGTAGAAACTTCTTCATGGGCCTATTATCCCGATATTTCCTTTCAGCTACAGTATGAGTATGTCTACATACCCAGTCACTTCCCGCGAGTATGCCCTCGAACTTGATGCCAATGACCCGCTTGCTCACTATCGCGAGCAGTTCGTCATCACCGATCCCAGTGTTTGCTATCTCGATGGTAATTCACTCGGTCGATTGCCGAAGAAGACCGTTGAGGTCGTTAATAACTATCTGCTCAACGAATGGGGCAAAGAAGTTGTCGATGGCTGGGGACACTGGATTGATGAACCGTTGGCGATGGGCGATTTGCTTGGACGTTCAGTTCTTGGCGCTGCTGCCGGGCAAGTCGTATGCAGCGACACCACGTCGGTTAACTTTTATCAGCTAGTCGGAGCTGCACTTCGCGCTCGGCCAGGACGCAAGACCATCATCACCGATGCCTCAAACTTTCCTACCGATAGATTTATTCTCCAAGGTTATGCCGAACAACACGGCTACAACCTCGTCATTATCGATAACGAAGATCCGGNGATATCGGCCCACGAGCGCATAACACCTGAACTACTAGAGAAGTACATGAGTGATGATGTTGCTCTAGTTACTCTTGAAGTTGTCCAATATCGCGCCGGTCCCCGCAACGATGTGAAAGCGATTACCGATTTAGTTCGCAAATATGGCGCACTTACTATCTGGGATGCCAGCCACTCTGCCGGTTCGATTGATATGCACTTCGACGCTGATGGGGTCGACCTTGCAGTTGGTTGCACATATAAGTATTGCAACGGNGGTCCTGGGGCTCCGGGATACCTGTATGTCAGCAAGCGAATCCAGAAAGAACTTCGCGTTCCGATTCAAGGTTGGTTTGCTAATAAGAATCAATTTGAGATGGGTCCAACATTTGAAAAGGTGGAAGATATCCGAGGCTTCCAAATCGCAACCCCACCAGTACTTGCCTATCGCTGTGTGAAGACCGCGCTTGAAATGATTGAAGAAGCTCAGATCTCTCGCATGGAGGAGAAGTGTTCAACCGGCACGCAGATGCTTATTGAGTTATATGAGGCGTGGCTTGCTCCACTTGGCTTTACGCTCAATNCTCCGCGCGATGCCAAGGAGCGCGGTGGGCATGTAAGCCTGGTGCACCCTGATGCAAAACAGATTGCGGTCGCAATGCGACGAATGATCAACGTGATTCCGGACTATCGCGTACCGAATTCAATTCGCTTGGCTATCAGCCCATTGACCACAAGCTTTGTCGAAGCGTGGGATGGAATGGAACGCCTGCGCGACCTCGTATCGAGNGGTCGATATAAAGAGGTCGCGATGGATACTTCCCGCGTTAGTTAGATACTGCTGAACCCAGCTTCACTTGATAGGTCTTGCTTGCCTGACCCGGCACGTTGGCAACCACGCTGACCGTATCTCCAGGGGAGAACGAGCGAATTCGAACCACGGCAGCAACGTTGTCAGGAATCTTTACGCCGTTAATGCTGGTGATAATCGCACCGACTGGAATTCCAGCGGCCTGTGCGCCATCACCGGCTGTAAGTTGAGTAATGCGCGCGCCTTTTCCTGTGTATGAGGTATCGAAATAGACGCCTAGAACAGGACGGTTGGAGTGACCGGTTGCAATAATTTCAGAGAAGATGCGCTTTGCTTCATTGTAAGGAATTGCAAAACCGAGCCCAATGGAGCCTGATTGGCTTCCCAACGATGACCCAGTGGAAGCGATCGCAGAGTTGATACCAATCATATTTCCATTGATATCCGTAAGCGGTCCGCCAGAGTTGCCGGGGTTAATGGCAGCATCGGTTTGAATCGCATCAACATAAGATTCGGCGCCAGTTGTTCCGGTGGTGACGGGACGATTAAGTGCAGAGACAATTCCAGATGTGACAGTGCGGTCTAATCCGAGTGGAGATCCAAATGCAATTACTGGGTCACCAATTTGTGCCGCAGCTGAATCGCCGAGGCCAATGACCGGGAGATTGCCTTTGGCAATTTTGATAACCGCAAGATCGTAATTTGAATCGCGTCCGACGATGGTTGCATCGTAAGTATCGCCATTATCGAGTTCAACTGAAATTGTGCCAGCGCCACCAACAGCTGCATCAATAACGTGATTATTTGTGGAAATCCAAGTGGTTGTTGCATCAGATTTAATTATTTCGCCAGAACCAGTGTCGCCACCCGATGGTGTTGTTACATTGATTGTCACAACCGAAGGGGAAACCTTTGCCACAACTGATGCGATGCTCGTGCTGGTGCTCGACACATTTGAATTCGTCGAAGATGATGGAGCGCCAAGAGTCACAAGAGTACGAGTGGAAATACAGGTTCCGTTAGGGGAGGCATAGATTGCGTTTGTGCGATTATCCACGCAGGCCTTGACGACGTTAGATCCCAGAGTTCCGGCTGCAGTGGCAACGCCGCCGGCGACGGTGGCACCGAGTACAAATCCCACGGCTACTTTTGCTGGGGTAGAAGTAAATCGCTTCATTCCAAACCTTTCCTTGATAATCATGGCCATATTTAATAACTGCTTCCTTGACTCTTGCCGAACCTTGACTGAAAGTTCGCTGAGAGAGATTTACTTATTGCTCAGCGTTGAAGTGGGCATCTCCATATTCCGCACATCCTTCGACAAAAGCACGAGCCCAACGATAGCTGCGCATAATGCCGCCAGCACCTCGAGCGAGCGGGTAATTCCAATCCAGACCATCATCGGCCCAGCCAATATCAATCCGACGGGGCGAAGGAGGAAGGAGCCCATCGCGTCAAAGGCGGCCACCCTCGAAAGCGCCTCACGTGGAACCTGCAGGACAAGGGCGGTGGACCAGAGCGCTCCCCATAAATCAAGGGTGGCTCCCCAGAGAAAGGCGCCGAGTGCAATCAGTTGAATCGATTGCGGAGCTGCCATTGACCAGCAATATAACGAAACGCTTAATGTAATGATCATCAGAAAGCGCATGGGATAGCGGACTTTGATTCGATAGCCCAAGATTGAACCGACGAGGAAGCCCACCGATTCTGCAGAAATAACATAAGACCACGAACGAGCACCGTCGAAATGTTTTAGCGCAATTAACGGACCGAAAACATTCTCGGCAGCAGCCCAACACATAATGATGAATGAGAAGCCGCCGACGATAATGACAATCCATCTATAAGAGAGAAATGTTTTCCAACCATGAATGAGATCTTTCATCACTGACTCGGTCTTTTCGCCAGGATTGACTTCAACATGTGCCAGCGTCAATAGGAGCAAGCCAGAGAATAAGAATGAAAGAGCATCAATCATCAGCGCCGTCGATGCGCCAAAAGCTGCAATCAACCACCCACCAATAGCAGCGCCGCTGATCATTGCGCCGTTGCTAACAAAGGCATTGAGGCCATTTGCCTTCTGCAGACTCTGATCGGGAACGATGGCGGGAAGCACACCAGAAAATGCTGGCCACCAAATTCCTGCCATCAATCCAAAGTTAATATTTGCTACGAGCATAATCCAGAGCGGAACATGTCCCGAGAAAAAGAAGAGCGCTTGTACGATCAATCCAATCGAGCCCCAAATATCGCAGAGCGCAACCATTCGTATTCGACCAAATTTATCTGCCAGTACGCCACCAAATGGGCTAAATACAATCATTCCCAGTGTTTGCGCGCCAAGTACTAAACCAAGTTCGGAGGCGCTTCCACCTCTTAAATGAAGGACACCGAAAGCAATAGCAATTGGCCCCATTCCATTTCCAAAGTTGGAGATGAAGCGAGCGGTCAATAACTTCTTTACATGTTTGTGCTTAAGAAGTTCCTTAAGTTTAATTCTTGCCGCCTTCGATATCTTTCAAAACTCGATGCATCTCGGATGCAATCTTCTTTAGCTCTGCCAACTCTTGATGCGCAATCAATCGCGCTTCCTTGGCTAATTCAAATTCACCCAGCGAAGCTTCATGGGTTTCGTTGATTTTCTGCTCAACCGCCTTTGATGAAACATCCTGTCCAACCATGATGATAGAGAGGAGGACTAACTGCAGAAAGGTCTGTGCAACCCATGCCACAATCACAATTGGATCGCCAGTCTTAAGTGCTGCCGGAAGTGAAATAAGTGCAATGGCGGCGAAGATATAGGCACACCACATCGTGCCTACGGCTGAGGTAATTTTTGCCGCAATTCGGGTGTTGAACTCGCTCACTTTGCTCATGAGCTAATGGTACTTGGGGGTATTAGAGACTAGTCGTCTCCGCCACCTTCGCCTTCGCTGCGATGGCGACCCTCGCCATCACCGCGTGGAACGGCGTTGGAGCCGCCAATAGTTGTTGGTTGCGCGATGTTTTGAGTTTTAGCCGTTTGTGTATGCACAACTTTCGGAGTTGTGGATTGAACTGGTGCCGGGCTTGCGACGTTTTGGCTAACGGTGGAGACCATGGGAGCGGGGGNGGAGCCAGATCCACCAGCCGCAGAATGTGCAACCTCGAGGACAGCAACTGTTATCGCCATAAGCGCTCCTGCTGCGATAAGAGCGACTTGTCCTTTGCTTCCCTTTGATTTCATGGGTTAATCATGGGGGAGAAAGTTGTAATTTGGCAGTGCGGAACCTCTGAATAAGGTGGGAGAATAGGCCCGTGCCAAAGATTCAAGCGCCTACCGTTGCCGCTCACCGCGAACTCCGCCGTGAACAGTTAATGGCTGCTGCCATGGACTTGGCGATTCATGAGGGCGCATCTGCCATCACCGTTGCTGCCGTAGCCGCTAAGGCTGGCCTCTCCCGCAGCTCTATCTACGAATATTTCTCAAGCTCGGCTGACTTGGTGGCGGACTTAGTCATTGAAGAGTTGGATTACTACGCGCTTCGTCTTGCCGAANCCATCAAAGGTGCGACAAATCCATTTGAAACTATCTCACTCTGGATCGCCGAAGGTCTTCGTTATGTAGAAGATGGTCGCCACATGTTGGTTAAATCCCTCAACACCGTGACTCCTCCAGAATTTCGCAAAGAAGAGATTGCCATCGGCCACCGCGCACTTCTTGCGCCACTTCGCCAAGCNCTCTCACAAACTGGAATTGAAGATATTAAAGGAGCCGCCGCTTTCTTGCAGAGCGTCACCGATGCTGCATCAGTTCGAATCGAAGCTGGAAATGCAGCAGAGCTCGAAATCCAGAATGCAACTACCTTTGCAATTGCTGGACTCCGAGCTCTGGCTCAGAAGTAAGTTTTACTTCTTTACTACTGCAAGCGTTACCTTTGCGCTGAATTGATCGTAATTCGCTGTTCCGACTGCTGATGCGTTAAGAACGCAAGAACCAACCTTGAGGCCGATGATGGTGTTATCAACGGCGGCACAGATCTTTGGAGTAGCGCTCTTGTAAGCAATCTTCTCGCCAAAGCTTGTCTTGAGTGCAACGTTCTTTGGCTTTCCAACTTTGATTGACGTCACGGTCTGCTTTGCGGTCTGAACACCCTTGCTCAGCATGAATGGGAAGTATCCGACAACCGCACCTGCATGAATCTCAAGGTTGCAAGCACCTGTTCCTGAAACCGCCTTGATGTAATTGCCATTGAGTGTGCAGAATGTCTTTCCTGATGGATCTGCAGTGATCTTAAGTGTTGGAGTTGAGCCATCGGATGCTGTTGCAACAACATACTTTGGGGTTTGGTAAGCAAGTGTTCCTGGTTGTGATGAAGAGAGTGCAACGCCATCAATCTGTCCGGAGACAGTAACGCTCGCTGTTGTGGTCTCGCTTCCTGCTGAAGTAGGAGCGGCTGCGCTAAAAGAGATAGGTACGAAGTGATCCTCGCTGGTATCGGTGGAGTTGGTGTGATCGTATTCAAAGTACAAGCCACAGTTGTCGGTGCAGGTCTGACCGCCGAATGTTGCAGTGACAACTACCTTGATATCGCCCATTGGGGATGTGCTTCCCGCAGGACCATTAGCAATAACCCACGCTTGTGAGCTCTGGTCATTATTAATGATTGTTGGGCGACCGCCAGTTGGGTTCTTTACTACTTCAAATATGTAGATTCCCTTACCGTCGGGAAAGTTAGAAAGTCCAAGGTGCAGGGTTGCACCCAGTGGATTGAGATTTGTGAGTGGACTTGAACCAGTCATAATTGATGTTTGGGCCATGGCCGATGGCGCAACGCCAACAGCGATAAGCACTGCTGCAACTCCTGCGATTAGCTTTTTCATTTTTCTCTTCTCTCCGTGGGTTATTTTGCGAACGTTAATGGGATATGTAAATCGTAAGTACGGTCATCTGTGCGAAGGTGATCGGCGCGAACATAAATGGCACATGCGATCTTGCGACAATCTAACTTCCCGATGATCGGTGAAACTTTGATTCCAACGGTAAATCGACCACCGACTCCATATGGCTTTGCCAATCCCGCGCCATAAGCCGGAGCGTTTGATGAGATCCAAACTGAAGACTTTGATGTACCAGTCTTATCAATCCCGCCGCCACATGGTGTTGGAAGATCGGTCTTTGGAACTACTTTGCACATCGCCACATAGATACCGACGGTCTCATCAAAGTGCGCGCCGGTAATCGTCAGAGCATCACCGCTCTTGAGGTTGGAAACTTTATTAACACTAAGAATTGCGCCATTAGAACCAGTAATGCTTTTGATTGGTACCGCGTTTGCTGCAGAGGGTATTGATAGAACTGCCGCGATAGCGAGGAGAAGGATTTTCTTAGGCACATGCGCAATTTAGGCCATCTCTTACGCCTGCGCCTCCGACAAAATCTCGGCTACTGTCGGAAAAGGCGATTGCTTGTGGTGTGATAATCAACCAGTGAGAAAAATGACAGTGTGTTTAGTTGTGGCCCTCACACTTATCCCGACAACTTCATTCGCAGTGTCAGTTCCCAATATTGGTCCAGCACAGATCGCACTTCCCATCGTTCACTCAGGTGAACTTCCTGCATATAAGCGAATCGTTGCGCTAGGAAATGGCGCTGCCGAGATTGTTGCGGCACTTGGATATAAAACCAACCTTGTTGGTCGCGATATCGCATCCACCATGCCAGAGCTGGCATCGATTCCACTTGATACCGCAGGTCACCAAGTGTCCGTAGAGAAGGTTCTTTCTCAAAACCCGGACATCATCTTTATCGATAACAACACCAGCCCACAAAGCGCGTTAGATGTGCTTAAAAAGAGCAAGATCAAAATTGTTTCTATCCCAAGTGCATACGCACTCTCCGATATCTTGCCAAAAGAAAAGGCAATTGCTGACGCCCTCAAAGTACCTAAGGCCTACTCGCTCCTTGCAGCGAAACTAACACAAAGCAAATATGCAAAACTCGCCACCAAGGTTGCCTTTCTCTACCTTCGTGGAACAGCATCGATTTACCTCATTGGAGGAGTTGGATCTGGAGCAGATTCCTTATTCTCGGCAATCGGAGCCCAAGATGTTGGAGCGGCAAATTTCAAAACTCCCTTTAGCGACTTGAGCGCGGAAGCACTCATCAAGATGAAGCCTGATGTAATTGTCTTGATGACCAAAGGGCTCGCCTCTGTTGGCGGTGTTAAAGGTTTATTACAGTTGCCTGGTGTGGCACAGACTCCGGCGGGACAGCATCAGCGCTTTGTCACAATCGATGATTCGCT
>JGI24890J29729_1001192_pt1 | contig 12462 bp, 17 predicted proteins | sample FreactcultureFD7_FD_29729 | JGI IMG/M metagenome (IMG submission 29729)
TCAAACACCGAGTCAATCACATCCCATGGCTGCACCCTCATATCAACGTAGTGTGTCCCTGCAATTTGGTACGCCTCTGGCGGAGTCGGCTCTGGTTCTTGCTGGCGCATATTTTCTGCGCCTAGCTCTTCTCTAAATTTGGCATCTTCTACGGGATCTGCGTACCAGCGGCTGTAGTCTCTATCTGGCATTGCTTCTTTCCTCTTAAACAGTGCTTCAAACTCTTCAGCTGTCACAATAGGCTCCCTTAAGTGTATGTACAGTGGTTTCATCAATAATATTGAGCCTTCCGCCCTTTATAGCGCCACATATCTTGGTCTTCTTCATCCTTAGCCGTACCAATAAAGCCTCCCGAACGGAACCTAGCAAGTGCTAAAGACACGCAATCCACCAAGTCATCATGGCGACCCGCAGGAAAAGCCGCAACTTCATCAATCACTTCCTCCGCCCAGCGTTTCTGGGGTGCCCAAACTTTACCAGAGGCAAAAATATCTGCAATAGCGTTCAGTCGGGTGATCTTATCGTTGCCTTTTGAGGGCGTAAACTCCTGCACAGGAATTCCCATACGGCGCAATTCGTATATCAGAGGTGCTCCCGAAGCCTTTTTCTCGATAATAACCGCATCTGGCTCCCACTCCTTGTACATTTCAAGGGTTTTTTCCTTCAAATCTGGAAATTCCAGCCTGTCTCGCCACGAATTGAGCAGTATAAGGTTGGGTTGCTCCCCGTCGTCCGGGTTATCCCACACACCAAAGAAAACCGCCGCACTATAGTCAGCAGAAGTCTTCTTTTCAAAGGCCGTATCCATCGCCATAATGATAAAATCTACTGAAGGCGGCTTCTCTTTGGTCCATGTTTGCCACCACTCCCGCTTAATAATTGCACTTTGTTCAGACGTAGGCTGCTGTTGGTACTGCGCCATCCATTTTGAGTTCGGAAGTTCCTTCCGTATAGCATCAAGCTCGTCATAACTCCAAAACTCAGGCCATAGCGGCTTATCCGACGGCATAATCGCCGGAAACTCAACAACTTCCCACTTATCCCCACCCCGCGCTGCGCTGGACTCCAGCACCTGACCAGTCAGGTCCCTCATGGACCATCGAGTCATTACAATAATTATGGAACCGCCCGGTTGTAAACGCTGCCGGGGACCGGATGTGTACCACTCAAATACTTTGTCGTAGATTTCGGGGTTGTGCTGTGCAAGTACTGCTTCTCCTTCGGAGTGGGGATCATCAATGATAAGAAGGTCAGCACCACGACCAGTAACGGTACCACCGACACCCGAAGCAAAATACTCTCCATTAAAATTCGTGTTCCATCGTCCTGCAGCTTTCGAGTCAGTTCTGAGTTCCACTTCTGGAAATATGTCTTTATACGCACTAGAGTCCACCAAGTTTCTTACTTTACGACCAAACCCTTCCGCAAGTTCCGCCGTATTGGAAATCTGCATCACCTTCTTCTTCGGGAACCTGCCCAAAATCCATGAGGGTAGTAGGTATGATGCAAACTCTGACTTGGTATGTCTAGGCCCCAAATTGATAATAACCCGTTTCTTCTCTCCACGAGCTACGGCCTCAAAAATCTTCGCAATTCGCCTGTGATGGGACCCGGATATAAAGTCAGGCCATACAGCATTAACGTAAGCTAGAAAATCATTTTGCGCCTCTTCGCGCACCTTCCGCTTGTTAAGCTCCTCTACAAGCTCAAGAATCCGTGCCTTCTCCTTAGGGGGTGCATTGCGCAACGCTGCGTCTAATATCGAGGGATCTACATTCATGAGATCCGCACTGCCGTGCTATCTATCGCACCACCCGCATACCGCTGCAGGGCTTCCTTCAACCGCTTATCCACCTCCTCCGTCGTCACATTGGAAATAGATATCTCCTGTTTATCCACCGAAAGACCCACAACGCTGGTCTTAGCCAAAGCATCAAGGGCTGGTTTAGAAATCTTGGGATCTGGATCTAGCGACAACTCAAAGTACTTATACATGATGTAGGACTGCCATTGATCCTGCGATCCGGGTACTACAAAATCAAATTTGGCTAGATGCGAATCTAAGGCTCTCTGAGCCGCGAAAGACGGTGGGGGTGTGGGGGTGCTAGGGTTTTTGCCTTTTTCGACGATCCATGCCCTGTCAGCGGCGCTGAGGGGGCTATCCTCGACAGTCGGAAGACTGCCAGCTAAAAAATTCTTGTTTGCGAACACGGTCGCCAAATTATCCGGATAAGGTAAATCCAGAGGGACCGTAAAATCGGGAGGAGGGTTTTCCCCCTCCCACGGAGACTTTTCTACACTATCCATTGAGGATTCCAAACGCAGGCTGTAAAAGCCAGAAGACATAGGGTAAGCGCAAAATTATATGTACGTCAAGAGGAAACGGGACTCTATTTTTTGAAGGGTGGGGGGTCTAGGGGATTGAGGGGGTAGGGGGTCGGGTATATTTTTTCTGGGAGATTTTTAAAAATATTTAGTAATTGTTTGTGCGGATCAATGTATATCCGCGCGCAGGGTTCCTTATATACAAAAGGGGGGTCCCCCCTCCGGTGGGGTTCAGCTATGCCGATTTCCCCCCAAACTCCTTATAAATCAAGGGCTTAGCATCTAATACGCGTATTAGACTTGACATTTATGTAAAGGATAGGCAATCTATAGCTGTCCTTAGCGACAACCCCGGCAGACCGGGACGGGTTTAACCCCGGTTTCTTTAACAATCAGGAGATAGATACTATGGCTACTAAAGCTAAATTGACTGCGGTTCCTAGCTTCGACTTAGCCTCGAAGTGTGAAGTTATCGCGGAGTCAATCTTGACTCTTCAGAGCACGGAAACCGCGAAGGCGATACTAAACGGGGCGTTGAAGGACGCCCTTATCGCGAAGGTGCAATGGGAAGAGATAAAGCCCCTACTTGCTGAGGCTTTTGCGGTTCGGGGTGTTACGCCTCAGGCCGTGTATAACGCAACATCAGCGGTCAAATGGTGTTTCGAGAATGGGGTTCAGGTTGAAACCCTGAACCTTTCAAGGATGAAAGACAAAGGCGCAAGAGGCGCCACACTTGACCTAGTGACTGGCAAGCCAAAAAAGGTTAAGGCTACGGCTACGGCTAAGGCTAAGACCAAGAGTGAGGCGGTGGTAGATCATTGCGGAATCGGCATGGCGAAGGCCATGACGCAAGCGGGGTTCGTTAAGTTTTTGAACTCTTTGGTCTATGACCTTTATGAGACCGAACTCACCTTCACTGACCTGCTGGATGACGCCAAACTCGACTTTGTGAGGAATGCACTCGAAGACTGTGGGTACATGGTCAAGGATGGCGCAGAGTGGAAGGTCGCGGTCATCAAGGAATCAGAAGATGAAGTCGGCGAATAAATGGATCTTCATCATCCTGCTTATCTTTGCTCTTTGTAGCAAAGTGAGGGTTCCTCACATTTAACAATCACGGGGGACGCAAGTCCCCCACTTTGGAGACACAAACATGAAATTCAAATTCAAATCATCGTTCGGCCCCCGTATTAGTTATGAAGCGCAGGTGTATCTTGATGATGATGACAGATTGGTTATCGCGATAGGCTTAATCAACGTATGGGTTCGACTTCAAGGTTCTGATGGTGGTGAGCATGAAGTCGATATTTGGCCTTCGAACATGCAAGGAGTCTATTTAGGCCCTGCTACCCGTGAGGATATTCTTAGGGATATTAGGGCACACCTTGAGGAACATCGGGACGTAATTAAGGCGCAGCACATAGTCCTATGGGGCGACCGCTACCCTTTTGCAGACTAACTAGGAGATATAATGAAATACATATATTGGTTGATACTCGCGTGGTTATATATCTGGACCTGCTCAGATAGTTTCCCTTATATTTAAACCCCAGCCCCATTGGATTTATATTCAATGGGGTTTTTTATTATCTCATGATACCAGTTCTAAGCGGAGCGGACGCGAGCGGACGCGTCAATCTAATACGCGTATTAGGTTGCAGTATACGGCGGGTTCGCCCCTTGCTAGACCACGCACCACAAAAGATAGAAACCAGTTCAGAGGGTAGCGGACGCATAGCAAACGCTATCTAATACGCGTATTAGGACCCCTACTTTACACAAAACAGCCCGAAAGGTTGCACAGACATGATGTAGCGGTGTGCGTCGAGATTTTTTCTTTTATGACCTTATTCAGAGATTTACCACGGAAAAGTTGCACAGCCTCCAGCAGGCCTAGGTTTCTTATGAATTTATAAGCACCGACTTGAGAACCTTATTCAGAAAAAAACCCCCTTCTTTTTCTCCGGATGTCAACAAACCCTGAGTCTGGATGATTTCTTAAGAGTAAATATAAGAAGTTAAGTTATTATTATATATAGCCCCATGCGAATTTTTTTGGTTTTTCGGAAATTTGTGATTTTTCGGATTTCTATATAAATGTATTCTTTCAAATAACTTAACTTCTTCTAAATCACTTCACGATCCTCGCCAGCCAAGCATCCACGCACCCCAAGAGGAAAAGAGGGGGGTTTTTTTCTGAATAAGGATTTTTTCTGACACTTTTTTTATTTCAAGAAACCCAGCAACCATGCTGTCCCTGCAACTTTTTCGTGGTAAAGTTGCCAATAAGGTTTTTTGATGTATAATCTGCTTTTTTACACAACCTGTGCCCCTAAAGGGCTGGAGAACCTCATGCCATCACCAAGTGACTACCTTGTAGCCGAGAACACCACCTTCACGGCCCACCCAGACCGAAAAACCCACATCAATCCCGATCTGAAAGACTACTTGGTCGCTCGGTACGAGCCACTAGAAAACAAACTTTTTATTTTGTCCTCCGAGATCAAGCATGGACTCTCCGCAGAAGACCGTCGAGAACTCCGAGCGAACGCTCAATTTGTAGGATGTGCCTCGATGTCTTTCTGGAGATGGACCACCATGAAGGGTGGAACGGTGGCTGTGCACGTGTTCGATCTAGGCAAACCGGACGAAGTTCTGCGTGATTTGGACTATGACAAGAAGTATAAAGCCTATGCAAAAAGCCAAATAAAAGCCTATGGCGAAGCCAATGCAATAACCACCAGAAACCTCGATGCGTGGATAGATAACTATACTAAGTACGGCACAGGACCCACGAGTGTCGACGCAGAAAACCGAATATTAAACCGACGCTTGAAGCGTGCTCTTGCAAGAGTCTCCGGCAAAGGCAAGGCCAAACCCAAAGAGATACCTGAGCGCAGATTATTGCAGGAACTAGACAACTATATACTAGATTTCAAAGGGCATATACGCACCGATATAACCAAGCGCAAACAAGATAATGGTATACCCTACTTATACCCTCGTGAGAAACCCATGTATGTCCCTGCCCTACCCAATGCGGCAGAGGTGTATAAGGAGGCATATGACGCATGGCAGGAGGAGTTTGATGCGGTGAACATGGACCCAGCGAAGCAGGGGCGAATGACTTGTGGATTGTTTAAGCAGACGGCAACACTCAGTTCGACTCATATAAAGAAGACCATGTACATTCAGGTGAAGCATCTCAGAACCCATGTGCCGAACTATAAGCAAGACATCCGGTACACGCATAGCCAGAGTATGAAGATCCATTCGAGCAAGGGTGAGTCGAGTGCCTACTGTGCAGTGTTCGACATGACTAAGGGATGAGGGACAAATAAACTAATACGCGTATTAGGTTGGGGTGGTGGGTCCGGCTCTCTGGATCTCTCGGAACTGGTATCGTGCCCTTCGGGGCACGAAATACCCAAATGCACACAAAAGCACACAACGCCCCAACCCTGTGGTGGCAGGACAGATAGACCTAACCCCTTGATTTGACTTGACAAACCCCCCTGACTTGTGTATAATATGTACTGTGGATGGGAGATAACGGCGGGTTACCCGCTTGGCAACAAACAATCTAATACGCGTATTAGATAGGAGATGACAATGGCTACAAGAATAGGTGATTGGTCAATCGTTCCCACGGCAGATGATGTGGGACTGTCAATTAAATGCCGTAGACCCGACGGCACATGGCTTTCTGGAGAGATATGTCTACGAACTTCTGCTGACAACACACACTATGTGATATCTGTGTATGCGGACAATGACGATGACCCCGTGATGTCTGAGCAGATTTTTTACAAGGCGTTAAAGGCTTGAATCTAATACGCGTATTAGGAGATGATGATGGAGTTAGAAGCGATTCGGTTGACAGGTGGGTGGTTTGTAAGACCCTTGGGGCAGTTAGGTTCGGCAGGTTGGCATCCTGTGCCTTGGGAGTTGGCGTACATTAAGGGTGCGCGAAGTGAGAATGATGCCATAACTAGGGCCAAACGCCCCGGTGCCGTGCGTTGGTATAAGGAGGAGGTGTGAGATGGAGACTTATGAGAGATTTAAACAAGTGCACAGAAGTTGGCTAGAGAAATACATGAACTCTGGTAGTCCCCTGCCTAAGTGCTATTCCCATGTGTTTGAGGCAGTTGCGGCATACAGTCAACCACGCCTGACAAGGAGACTCAACAAAGCGAACAAGGCAAAGCTAGAAAAACTCATGGACCCTGCTACGCCTGTCGACACCTACATAGAAGGGGTGGGGTTCAAGACTCCTTATAGATACGATAGAGGATGCGATCCGTTTGTGTATGTGATCGCTAATGAACCCAAGGCGCACAACCCCGCTGATGACGAGAGAGAAACAATCCTGTTGCGTAGGTATGACCCTACGTCTTTTTATAACGGTTTGTATAACTCTGGATACGGACGTAGGTGGGATGGTGGATTAAGTAAATGGGTGCCGAGACCGCTAGAGAACTCAGTGCAACATTATATGATGAACGAGGGGCAGGGTGTGCAACCCGTATTTTTAGACCGTCTAAAAAAGAAAGAACGAGAAGCATTGGCACTGCTATGTCTCTTGGATGACAAAGGTTACATCGAAGGGGTTGGTGGTGTGTATGAGAAGCAAAAGTTCGAGCCCAACGTAGGGTGGGTCAAGACAGGTGAACGTGTATTCTTTATAGAGAAAGCGAGCAAACCAAGTAGCGTTGAGTAGCGCGGAGGGGCGTAAGCCGTGAGTGGCCCCGTGTTGAATAACCACGGCAGTTCATGAGTAGTTTCCACTGCGTTTTTTAAGGACTTAGCATCACAAGTCCCGCGATTGTACGCATCGGTTCGGCTACGGCATGGACCCTTGGGGTGGTGGTTAACCCCTCTTATTTGACTTGACAACAGACCCATAGTTCTGTATAATATATCTCACGGTGGTTACTAACCACTTGAACCCAACCTGATGCCTGTATAGGCCCCGACCTAATACACGTATTAGATCAACACATGAGGACACGACGATGGCTTTTAATGTAGCTTCTATTTCTAGCAGTGCGGTTTTGGTGACCCTGACCATCTCAGTATGGACGGGGAGGAAGATGGATAAGAAAGTATCGGCAGAGATCGACGCCGATCACAGCACACAAGTACGTGCAGGTAACTATCACAAAGCCCTGATGGCAGGGGCACAGGAGTTGGAGGCCATCAGCAAGTACGCATCACAAATCCGCCAGTGGCATAGTCAGAAGACCCTTCCTTGGTCTGATGGGGGGGAGCGAGTGGTTCCTACGGTGATATTGTTCGACTACAAGGCTGAGTTGGCTACCCGTGAGCGAGAGTTCGAGCACCTTATCAATGAGTTCCTCATAGCCTATGACACCTTGGTACAGGGTGCGCAGTTCCGGCTTGGCTCGTTGTTCAATGCGGATGAGTACCCACCTCGTGATGTGGTAGCCAGCAAGTTTGGTATGCGGTATGTGTTTAGCCCCCTGCCTACGTCTGGTGACTTCCGTGTGGACATCGGCAATGAGGGCCTTGAAGAACTCAAGCAACAGTTCGATACCAACCAGAATAGATATATTCAGCAAGCCATGTTGGATGTGTGGTTGCGGGTCAAGGATGTCGCAGAGCGCCTGTCAAATCAGCTACGGGTAGATGACTCTGGTGGTAAGGGCAAGCTGTATCAGTCCACGCTTGATGGTGCGCTTGAGTTGTGCGAGATGCTCAGGAGTATGAACCTGACCAATGACCCTGAGTTGGATCAAGTACGTAAGAACTTGCAGATGACCCTGCAAGGTGTAGACCTCAAGGAACTCAAGAAGGATGAGCAAGTACGACTCAGCGTTAAGTCTGAGATTGATGACCTGATTTCTAAGTTTAACTTTTGATAGGAGATGACCATGACTACCATGAATAAACCTTACTCTGAAATCTCACTGGCTGAGTGTGTTGACCTCATTGCATCGGTAGGTGACAAGGTAACTGTGTTGGCTCAAGGGCATATAGGTACAGGCAAGTCGTCGATGCTGAAGGCTTTGGGTAAGCGGTTCCCTAATCATCATCAGTGTTATCTAGACTGTACGACTCTGGATGTGGGTGACTTGGCTATTCCCAAAGTCAAGTCGGTTGATGGTGTGGATGTGACGGCGTTCGTACCCAACGAGAACTTGGGGTTTCACTTAAATAAGCCTGTCATTGTGATGATCGACGAGTTAGGTAAGGCGTCCAATGCAGTAAAGAACGCTTGTCTTCGACTGATGTTAGAGCGTGCGCAGGGGGTGAATGTTCTACCTGAAGGGAGCATTGTGTTTGCTACGACTAACCTTGCTGTCGAGGGTGTGGGTGATACATTACTGCCTCATGCTAGGAATCGGATGTGTGTGGTTAAGGTGCGTAAGTATACGGCTATGGAGTGGGTTGAGTTGTTTGCCCTTGCTAATGGTATTCACCCTGTGGTGATTGGTACAGTGATCGAGTATCCGTCGATGTTCGAGTCCTTTGAGAATGTGGAGGACCCAGCTAATAACTTGTATATCCATCACCCGAAGTCACCCAGAGCCGCGTTTGTCACGCATCGCGCAATGGAGAAGGCCAGTGATATACTCAAGGCTACTCAGGCTTTGCCTGATGATGTACGTGTCCACGCCCTGTGTGGTGTGATCGGTGAGGCCGCGGCTATGGACATGATGACTATGGTACGGTTGGATCAGGACCTTCCAACATGGGAGCGGATTATGGCTGACCCTGTTAATGCGACGGTGCCTAAGTCTGGTGTAGCGTCTTGCATGATCGTAGTTAAAGCGGCTATGCGTCTGGACAAGGATACGTTCGGTGCATGGATGACTTATCTGGATCGGTTACCTAAGGAGACTCAGGCTTTGTTTGCTAGGACCATCATGCGAGGTGACAAGAAGCAGATTGCCGCGACGTTCCGTCCATTCACCGAGTGGGCCACAGCCCATATGTATTTGTTTAGCTGAATCTAATACGCGTATTAGGTTTGATGACTATACAGGCAGCAGGAGATGACCATGAAGAAAGATGTCTACGCACAATTAAATTTAGGTTGGGGTAGCAACGGTGTGTTGTTGCCCCTCAAGGATGCGCACGAGATCCAAACAATCCTAGCCCGAAGCGCAGTGGGTATAGGCTATGTGTACCGCACTAATGCCAAAGATGTTTACTATATAGAAGACTACGACGTACCGGATGTAAAAGTAGTGGCGTTGCCCGACACAAGCCTACAGGGTATGGACAACAAGACGAAACAAGCATGGATGGAGATGGTTAGGCAGTGCGAGACGGAGACTTTCCTTGGCCCGCAAGAGTGGTTAGCTTTAACAGGAGATAGCAATGAATAACTTAACTCCCAAGCAACGTGTAGAGAAAGCACACGTTAAGATCATGGGTCACAAGGCTACGCTTGTGTACAGCAGTGTGATTATGTATGGCACTGTGACTATTGACGACGATGTGCCTACGGCATATACCAATGGGCGTGACTGTACGTATGGTTCGGAGTTCATCGACAAGCTGTCTGACCCTGAGTTGGTAGGTCTTATCCTTCACGAGAATCTGCACAAAGTCTATCAGCATCACTGGCTATGGAAGGAATTGTGGAAAGAGAACGCACGCCTAGCCAATGCAGCTGCTGACTATGTGATTAACCTTGAGATTGTTGATCTGTCTAAGTTGCACCCTGACTTAGTGGCACTCCCTGAGAGTGGGTTATACGAGGAGCGGTATCGGGGTATGGATACCAAGCAGGTGTTCGAGGCGCTCAAGGATGAGCAGGAGTCTGGCGAGGGGCAAGGTGACCGGGGGCAGGAAGGGTTTGATGTCCATGACTTTGATGACCTGACACCTGAGGAACAGCAAGAAGTTAAGGCTGAGATCGAGCAAGCTGTACGTCAGGGTTTGTTGCTTGCGGGTAAGCAGGGCGGTGATGCGTCACTGGCTCTTAAGGAGTTGACCAAGCCACGGGTTGACTGGCGCGAGCAGTTGCAGGAGTTTATGTCTGAGGTATCTACTGGTAACGATGACTCTACGTGGCGTAAGCCTAACCGTCGGTGGATTGCGCAGGATATCTATATGCCGTCTACTGTGTCGCAGGCCATGGGTCCGCTTGTGGTGGTGGCTGATACGTCAGGCTCGATGGTGGAACTGGTATCCGCTGTGCTGTCCGAGATCGTTGGCATTTGCGAGATGGTCTCGCCCGAAGTCTTGCATATCCTTGAGTGTGACGCTGACGTAGCCAAGCATAGTGTGTATGGTATGGACGAGTTGCATAACGTCGCTCATATCGAGAAGTTTCATGGCGGTGGTGGTACGGATATGCGCAAAGCGTTCGACTACATGGACAAGCACAACATCACGCCTCAAGCAGTAGTGGTTATCACTGACGGCGACACGCCGTTCCCTACGGAGTGCAAGTACCCCACGCTGTGGGCCATTACAGAAGAACGCACGGTGTCACCCATCGGGAGCACGATCCATGTCAAGATCTAAAGGTAAGGCTAATACGCGTATTAGGACCTCCATACCCTATAGTGAAGCCGAAACGTACTTGAAAGACTGCGCAATAAATATATATGACATGAGTAAACTACGCCTTGAAATCGAGACTTCCCCTCCACACGATACGACCACGTATTTGATGACAGACATGGAGTACCCGATAGACTCTTGGCGGATAAATGAGCTTGAGCCGTGGATGATGGAGCGCCTGAGTCTGTTGTATCTGGTACATGACCGCACTAATGTTCAGGGTGTTGGTTACAGGTACAATGACCACGTGTTTTATATAGAAACAGATCCAACCCATCATGAGCCAAAAGAAACCGAAGCCTGAAAGTGCTGATGAAGAGATGCGCAAAGCCGCGAAGCGGTGGTTTTATGTCCTAGAAGGTAGCCTGTGTGTGTCTATGATGGTGAATGCCCACGATGAGTTGATAGGACTTTTGTTGAGTTCGGAGTTTGGGCAAGAAGAGTGTTACTCACCGCAAGAAGTAAACGCCTATGTAGATGGGTGCATAGCCTTGGAACAAGCTGAAGATGATGATGTGCTTTTCCATTGAGGCTGTGTATAATTAACGACGGGGCGGAAACCTTCTTTAACTAGATGGGTTTGGCGTAAACGCCCCACTATCAGACTGCACACTGTATGTGCATGGAGAACATATGAATGACGACGAGCATTTTATTCGTGACCTCATCATCGGTGAGGTAGAGAATTTGTTGGCTATCGGCCATAGAAGTGAAGACGCGGATCTGATCCGCGAAGGTATGCAGGGGTGTATTCAAGAGTTCATCAGGCCGGACTGGTCTAGGCTTGCAAACTATACCCTCGATGAGTGTATCAATGAGTTCCTTTTATACGCAGGAGAATGAGATGAAAGCATTAGAAAAACTAGGTGGTTGGGTTCTTGATGCAGGTTGGTTGTGGCTTGCTTGCTTTTTACTGATCGGTATTCTTGGTATAAATGTGTACGCATCTATCCACAGCGTTGTAGTTCCCGACACACAGTTTGAGTGCACTGCGTCAGATGCAGTGGGTATACAGGCTAGATGTACTCAGTACACTATGAAGGGCCTTGCAAAAAGCCTAGCTAATCGGGAGGAGTGAGATGAGCCTAGCAACTAAATTGGTAGTGCAAGCTGCCACAATTCCAAGAGTACCCAATGCCTTTCTGGATTACCTTAGAGAGAACGCTCATGTTTATGAGAGTTTCGAGAACATGGCTGTGCAGAAGATAGGACTAGGGTACAAGCACTATTCATCCCGTGCCATCGTACATATTCTTAGGCATGAGACAGAAGTCAACGAAGGTGAAATGAGTTCCTTCAAAATATCAGACCATATCTCTCCGTACATCAGCAGACTTTTTGCTGTGCGATACCCAGAACATAAGGACTTCTTTAAGATGAAAAGATTGTCTAAGACTGAAGACTCCAAGTTGTAGGAGAAAGAGAGATGATTAAAGAAACTGGAGGTCCGGCGTTTCCGACAACCAAGGAAAGCCATTTGATGGTCTGCTCAGAAGGCATGACCCTCCGCGATTACTTCGCGGCCAAGGCAGTTGTTGGGATGTTTTACCCTGCTGTTGTTGCGTGTCTAGAGCATGACCACGACTTGGATTGCGA
>JGI24890J29729_1001193_pt1 | contig 12448 bp, 13 predicted proteins | sample FreactcultureFD7_FD_29729 | JGI IMG/M metagenome (IMG submission 29729)
AAGGTAGTAGATTTTTGAATTCTACTTTTGTTGGGGCAAAACTTATTGTTTATCCCGATTGTAATAGAGTTCATTTGATGGAGATGGAAATCATTAAATCTTTATCATCAGGTGGCAGAGATAGCACTGTATCAGAAGAAAAATTTAAAGGAGCACAAACTATTACTATTGAAGCAAGAGTTTTAGTTTGTTCAAACTTTCTTCCAGAGGTTCGTAGAGATAATTGGTATCAAAGTCGTTTGGCTTTATGTAAAATTACTCCATTAGTGGGACCAAAAGACCCAGAAATTGATAAAAAGTATGAATCAGAACTTCCTGGATTTTTAGCTTATGGTAAGAAATGTTATGAAGAATTATGTAAAGATAATGAACGTATTATTTTGAGTAGAGAACATAATGAGTGGATAGAATCTCTTATTGATAAACAAGATCCACTTGAAAAAGATATTTTTGCAAGACATTTTACACTTGACAAGAACGGTAGTATTACATTAAAACGTGTAATGCAAATACTTGAACTTGAAGAAAATGTAAAGGATGATAAGTCTCGTAAGGTATGGATCGACTGGCTAGATACCAAAGTTCCGGGTATTGAAAGAAAAAAGCCACATAATAAAACAACTTACTATGGCATGAGAGAAATTACTGCTCCAAATAAACCTGAAGAGAAGAAGCAAGTAGTTGATATCTATGCTGAAATGGATTTAGTATGAGTGAGCTTTTAATGAATGCATACCTTAGACAAAAGAATGCAAAAAGGTTGGATACTGAAGGTAACCCAATAGAGATGAAACTTTCTTTTACTCAGTGGTTAGCCATCTGGGTTAATTCAGGTCATCTAAATAATCGTGGTAGAGGTAAAGGAAAGTATGTTATGTCAAGAATAAACGATCTTGGTCACTACGAATTAGGAAATGTTTTTATTCAGTTACACACCGAGAATGTTTCTCAAGCCAAAAGAGGTAGACATGTCTCGCAAGTTACTAGGAATAGAACTTCTTTATCTATGAAAGGTAAAAGACACCTTGTATCTCAAGAAACAAAGGATAAACAGTCCGTTGCTCTGAAGAATAAACCTTGGTCGAAATTTCGTCGTGATGCTCAAAATAAGCGTAAAGGAGATTTATGATTTATTGCGACACAGAATATAATGATACTCAAGTTTTAATGCTTATCGCGTTAAAAGGAGATGTCTATAGTTACTTCGATTTACGTGATAATAAAGACAAATTACTACTGGAACTATACTTGAAGGAGAATGAAAGGGAAATCTTTACCTCATATGCTATTCATGCAGAAATTACTTCTTTACTACGTTGTGGAATAAACGTAGATAAAATGCTTTGTGCAGATTTGATGGCTGAATGTAGAATGATAACAATGAGTCATAAGAAGTATTTTACACAAGATGGAAGTCTTCTTGGTCAAGTAAAATGTTTACTTGGTAAAGATATTGTGGAAGATAAGGCACAGAAAGATACTATGCGTGATTTGATTTTAAGTAAAAATTCTTGGACAGATAAAGAGTGGGAATCTATTATGCTTTATTGTTATTCAGATATTACGGACCTACAAGCTTTATTCAAAAAGGTAGTAGATATACATCATGAAGCGAATCATCCTTACAAGTTAAATGATGTTTTATCACGTGGTGAGTATATAAGAATGTCTGCTGAAATGGATTTCTCAAGTCAAGGTTTTCCAGTATATGGTGATGCAGTAGAAACTATTTTTAGTAATAAAGATCAGGTAAAGACTGGCATCATACAATCATTACCGAACTATTGGAAACTATGTTATCAGAAGCAAAAAGGTAATAAATGGACTTTGAAGAAGAAACAATTAGATGAACTTATTCGCATACGCGGTTGGTCGGAATGGAAACGTACAGAGACAGGCCAACCTGTATTAAAAGAGGACTATCTTAAAGAACTTGCAATACATATTCCTGAAGTAGCAATATTGCGTACAGCAATTAAATCTTTGAATACTTTGAATAGTGCTGATCTACGTGAACAGGTTATTGATGGATATATTAAGCCAAAAACTTTTGCATTTACTGCGGTGACTGGTAGAAACGGTTTGAAACCAACAGCAGGTTATTTGTTAAATTTACCAGCATGGTTACGTAGGATCATTAACCCACATCCTGGAATGTATTTTGCAGGATACGATTGGTCCCAGCAAGAAATTGCTGTAGCGGCTGCATTAAGTGGTGATCAGAAACTTCTAGAAGCGTATCAGACTGGTGATATCTATCTCGCACTTGGTAAAATGAGCGGACATATTCCTGAAGATGGTACAAAGAAAACACATAAGAAACAGCGTGATTTATTTAAAGCATTACAACTTGGTCTTGGTTACGGTAAAGGTGTGAATAGCTTAGGATACGATATTTGGGGTATTATGCAAGAAGATGGAATGAGTCTTTTGGATGCAAAAGTAAAAGCGCAAGAAATCTTTACTTGGCATAAAAGAACATTTTCAACATATTGGAATTGGAATGATAAACAGATTCGTCAAGCACGCATAAATGGATGGATAGAAAGTCTAGATGGTTGGGTAGAGTGGGTTGGTAAAATGACTAAAGATACTCAATTGAAGAACTTTCCAAGTCAAGCGAATGGTGCTGTTATGTTGCGTGTAGCAACTAAAAAGATTTACTACTCATGGAAGAAAGGACTGATTCCACCACTACTTTGTAGTCAGCATGACGCGGTTTGGTTCAATGTCATTTTTGAGGATCATAAAAAGATTGCTGCCGAAATATTCGAAATTTTGGCCAAATCATCAATAGAGGTTATTGGAGTTTTTGTAAAATCTGATGAAAAGTTGTTCGGAATGGGAAACGACTATGTGCCGGATAATTACGATGAAAATCATGCGAAAATATGGAATTTAGCAATAGAATCAAAGACTTACCAAAATGTGTCTTTTATTAATTGAGTGCTACAAAATGTCGCGGGTTAGGCCAGTGGTCTCACAGCATACATACACTATATATAATAAAATTTTTAGTAGTATATGTATGTAGTAGTAATTAGATCGCAAGGTCGCTAACACCTCGAAGTAGTTTAGACCACGCATTTCCCAAGAGCGAAGGCCAGCCCTGAGCGGTATAGAAAACGATAGATCTAAAACAAGTCGCTAAATACTATACTACATATGTAGGTAAACTCATTCGAGGTAAGTTATGGCAGGTCAAGGTGGATATCGTCCTGGTTCAGGCGCAAAAAAGAATCAACATCGCATCGCTTGTGGTGAATTAAGAAAAGCGATTGAAGACAAGCTTGGTATGCCCTACCAACAAATGCTTGCTGAAACTCAGCTGAAGCTTTTCAATGATTTCAAGAATGACATTAATGTGAGGGATTATATTCGCTTCACAGAGAACATGTCCAATCGTATTTTAGTCAATCAAGATTCACAAGTTGTCATCAGCGATATTTCAGAACTATCCAAGGAAGACATTCAAGGTAGGATTGATAATCTATTAACTCGCGCCGCATTGGCCAAACCCGCTGGAAATGTTCAAGATGTCAAAGTCGGCGGCACTGATTGATATTCGAGCAGAATGGGTAGTAGCGAACGAGAATATCCAACGCTATTCACTCATAAAAGAACAATACATCAAAACAGTTTCTAAATATCCGCATCAAATAAATGCTGATCTTGTTATGAATATCTTATGTGATCAACACGATATGAAACGTATTGACTTTGATTTTATCTATACAATAGAGAAACAACACTTCACTGATATGGTTGATCAGTTCAAGAAGCCTCCTGGAAAGTTGAAATAATGTTCGCACTTACTGATGAAGAAAAGATAGAACTGATTGAACTTCTCGAGGAACGTAGTCTACGCGCTGAGCGGCGTTTTGTGGACAAGTTTTACCCTGATTCTGGCGAATTAAACCGCCATCTATATGGCAAGCATATGCAGTTCTTCAAAGCAGGATCGCAGTACAAATTGCGTCTTTTACTTGCTGCTAATCGTGTAGGCAAAACTTATGCTGCGGCTTTCGAAATAACTTGCCACGTCACTGGAGAATATCCAGATTGGTGGGAAGGTAAGCGTTTCCAGTTCCCACAACAATGGTGGGTAGCAGGAGTTGATAGTAAAGTTATCTTAGGCACACTTCAACCTTTGTTCCTCGGACCTGTGGGCAAGTTTGGCACAGGCATGATACCATATGATAATCTAGACTTTGATACTCTCAAAGAAGCACAGAAGGCTGATACTCCAATCAGTATGTTTCGCATTAGACATAGTAGTGGAGCAATGAGTTCCATAGAGTTCAAAAGCTATGAGAGTGGGCGTGAATCGTTTCAATCCTTTGCTGGTAATATCTATTTGGATGAAGAGCCACCTATGCCTATCTATGGTGAATGCCTAATGCGAACAATGGGTGATTATATTATGATGATTACCTTTACGCCATTGAAAGGCCCTACTGATACTATTCTAAACTTCTTGGAAGGTCAAACTTATCACGAAGGCCCACTAGGTATTGGTAAACACATTACGATGTGTGATTGGAATGACGTCCCACATTTGAAGGAAGAAGATAAGAGAATACTACTTGCCGCCACCCCGCCTTGGTTAAGAGAAGCCCGTAGCAAAGGTATCCCACAAATGGGTTCCGGTGCTATCTATCAAGTGCCGCTTGCTGATATTCAAGTGAAACGTTTTGAGATACCTAAGCACTGGAAAAGATATGCGGGAATGGACGTTGGCAATAAGACAGCAGCCATTTGGTTTGCTATCAGTCCTGACAATGGAGTTCATTATGGCTATTGTGAATATTATCGCGAAGGAGAGTTACCATCAGTCCATGTGGAAACTATTTCTAGACCTGGTGCGTGGATACCAATAGCTATTGACCATGCCGCACACGGTAGAAGTCAGATTGATGGTAAGAACTTGTTTGATATGTATACGGAGTTAGGCTTGAAACTTCACAACGCAGACAAGAGTGTAGAAGCAGGATTGTACACTTGTTGGGAGCGTTTGTCAAATGGTAAGATAAAAATCTTTGATGACTTGAAACGCTTCGCAGAAGAATATCAAAAGTATCGCAAGGATGAACAAGGTAGAGTTGTGAAGAAAGAAGATCACATAATGGATTCCTTTAGGTATTCACAGATGACTGGAGTTGACCTTGCTATGAATGAGATGATGTCCAAACCAACTATTCAAGAGCGGATAGTTTCTCCACAATATAGAGTTGTTCCAATGATAGGAAGGAGATGATATGTCAAAAGGATCTAAGCAGCGCCCCACTAATGTAGAAAAGTATTCAAAGAACTATGATTTGATATTCAAGCATAGTGTAGTCAACAAAGCAACAGGCGAGAAAGTAAAGTATCGCTACAAAGAAGAAAGGGAAAATAATGAACGATCTGAAAACAACAACCACAACAGTTCTATACAAGTGGCCAACAAATGATGAGAAACCCAAAGCAGGTAGCATTGAGTTGGTTGACTTTCTATCAAAAGAAGTTGGGTGGGCGGAAGCAGTGGTAACTGGACCTGAAAGTGTGATTGCCCCTGGAGATGATATTCTTTTATCGCGCAGAGTAGTTTCGTATGACTTTGCTCACGATGGTCAACCACTCCACAACACTTCTGACAACTCATGCCTCGCATATAAACATAATGGCATACTTCAAGCTACAGGGAAGACACTACTTTATTCGTGGCTGGAAGATAAGGAAGAGATATCCGCAGGCGGTATTCTACTTGTGCGTAAAGATAGTAGCAAAGAAATGGAACCAAGGTGGGCTATTGTGAGAGCAGCAGGTAAGGATACTGGTGTCAAGAAAGGAGATCATGTCTTATTGGCTTTCAAGGCTGACGCATACAAGTTCAACATTGACGGTATTATTATGCACAACGCGGGATGTGAAGAGATTATTTGTTTCAAAAGCGCATAAATATACAACTATTCAAGGAATACGATTATGCCAATGACAGACAAAGAAATTCTCAACCAAGCCAAGAAAAGATATGATGAATGCACAACGGCTTGGGGAGAAATGCAACAAAAAAATACCGAGTTATTGGAATTTATTAGCGGAAATCAGTGGACCTATCAAGCGAGACAGAACTTTGAGAACGCAGGTTACACAGCAATGACAAGTAATCGCATTCCAACATTTCTACGTCAAATCACAAACGAAATTCGTAAGAACACTCCTGAAATTCAAATAGATCCGCGTGATGATGGTGCGGAAAAGAAAGCAGAAATGCTCAATGACCTTGTAAGAAACATTCAAGAGGAGTCCAAGGCAGAGATTGCTTATTGTGAAGCAGCAGAAAGTGCTGCCAGTATTGGTATTGGGTATATCCGTGTATTGACAAAGTACAAGAATCATAAGTCAATGGATCAGGAAATCATTATTGATCCTATTATGGATGCTAATATGGTTATGTTGGATCCAAATCACTTGGGTATTGCTGGTGAGGATTGCGAATATGCTTTCATTACCACTGTATTGACAAAAGATGAGTATCGTAGACGCTATGGTAAGTCAAAACTGGCAAAGAGATTGGCTGGTGAAGATGTAGAAACACTTGATATGAAGGATGCTTCTTGGACACCTGCTGGAAAGCGTTGGACAACTGATAGCCAAATCCTTATCAATGAATACTACTTCAAGGATTTCGATAAGAAAACACTCTATCAGATATTCGATTCTGAAAGTGGGCAGACTTTCACCACATATGAGCTTGACAAAGCACAAATGGAAGATGGATCGCACGAAATCCTTCAAGAGCGCGAAGTTCTTATTCCTATTATTCGTTGGTGCAAACTGAATGACCTTGAAGTTCTTGAGAAAAGTGAGTGGCCAGGATGTTATATTCCTGTAGTTGCTGTGAAAGGTGATGAGTTTTGGATTGAAGGAAAGAGAAAACTGCTTGGTGCGGTTGAACCTGCTGTAGAAGCCCAAGTACAATTGAATTATGCCATGTCTTGGAGAGCACAACTCTTACAAATGGCACCAAAAGCACCTTATATTGGAACTGCTGCTCAATTCAAGACATATGAACAAGAATGGGCGAACATCAATGTAAGTAATCAAGCCTTTATGACTTACAACAAGGATGAAGGTGCTCAACCACCTACACGTGATCTTGGCGAAGTTCCTATTCAATCTGCTTCTGTATTGGTTACATCGTCGGGAGACGATCTCAAGGCTATCTTTGGAACCTTTGATCCAAGCCAGCAAGCAGCAGGCCCAGAAAGTGGTAAAGCACTTCTTGCAAGGCAAGATCAGAGTTACAATTCCAACTATCACTTTTATGATAATCTTGCTCGTAGTATTCAACACGTTGGTTGTATTATTGTTGAAGCCATTCCTGTAGTGTATGATTCAGCAAGACAAGTACAAGTATTATCACAGGATGGTAAGAAGCGTAGTGTATCTATCAACCAACCAAATGAAGAAGGTGTGGTAGAGTATGATATGACGGTTGGTGACTACACAGTTTCTATTCAGACTGGTCCAAGCTTTGGTACAAAGCGTCAGGAAGAATCAGAAGCCATTATGGAACTGATTGGTGTATATCCTGAATCTGCTCCTGCTATTGCTGATATTGCTGTAAGAAGTATGGATTGGCCAGGTGCTGATAAGATTGCTGACTCACTGGAAGCAATGGTGCCACCACAGGTACTTGCAGCAAGAAAGACTGATCCAAAACAAGCAGCAGCAATGATGCCACAACTTCAAGCACAAGTTCAACAACTTACACAGCAAAACCAAGTATTGACTCAACAAGTTCAACAGGCTGCAAATAAGATGCAAGAAAGTGCTGATAAGATACAAATTGAGCATATGAAAGCCGCTGTTGATGAAAAGAAGATTGATTCTGAAAGTCATCTCAAGATGAAAGAACTTGAACTTGATGAACAACGCACTGAACTTGAGTTTCTTATCAAGGAACAAGAGTTGAAACTTGCTCGTGCTGAACTTGAATTGAAGCGTGCTCAATTGGGTATATCCGCTACCAAGACACTATCAGATATGAATGATAATGCCCATGATCACACAATGGCACACATTGATAGAGTGATTGTCGCTCAACCAGGTTCAGGTGAAACTGCTTTGGATGGTGCTGAAGATGCAGCCAAAACAGGAATGCAAGGATCACTTGGTGGTGACTTGAAAGAATAACTCTGAATTGATACAACTCATATAAATACTCTATAACCGCACTGGTGCGTATTCGCCAGGTAAAAATACTCCGAAAGGTGGCTATGAACGATACTCAAGAAAGTCTCACTCCAGAAGTGAAAGAAACTGCGCCAGCAGATAGTGGTCAAACAAACTATTTCGCAGGTGAAACAACTGAACAAGTTGCTCCTGAATCAGAAGCAGGGGAGAAAGTCGAGGAAGGCACTACTTCCGAAGATACTACCGTAGACGACGGCAGTCATGAAGATAGTGATGATACGAATGTAGATGCTGATAAGAAATCAGGTAAAGGATTCGAGAAACGTATTGAACGCTTCAATCGCAGGCTCGCTGAAAAAGAGCAAGAGATTGAACACTGGAGAAAGGCAGCATTGGCAACAGGTGGAAACACTCAAGCCGCAGCCCCTCAAGTACAACAACCAGTCGCAAGACCAACGTTGGAACAGTTTGGTAATAATTTCGAAGCATATACTGAAGCACTTACTGATTGGAAGGTCAACGAAACCTTGCAGAAACGTGATGCACAACATCACCAAGAGCAAGTAACAAAGACTTTCGCAGAAAAGGAAACAGCCTTGAAGAAGGCACATCCTGAATATGATGAAGTAGTGACGGATTTCACAAATAAGTATAAGCATGTCAACGCACCGGAGGTAAACCAATACATCCGTGAAAGTGAAAACAGTGCAGAATTATACTTCTATTTGGCAAGTAATCATGCTGAAACAGATCGCATCTTGGCGCTTCCGCCAATCCGCAGAGTTGGTGAACTCGGAAAATTGGAAGCAAGGTTGAACCCAGCGGGTGCTGGATCAACCAAGGTTGCTCCAAGAGTGAGTAATGCTCCAAAGCCTGCTACACCTGAAAAGGGTAGTGCGCCGGTAGTGAAGGATGTAAAAGATCCAAATCTATCACAGAAAGAGTATCGCGAACTTCGAATGGCAAACCGAAAAAGATACTAAACTTTTTTGAGGAATTATTCAAATGACTGCAAATACCCTTTTGACAATCAGCATGATTTCCCGTGATGCTGCTATCGTCCTTGGTAATACATTGGACTTGGCAAAGCGCGTAAATCGTGATTTTGACTCCGACTTTGGAGTAAAATCGGCACAGATTGGTCAAACAATCAACGTTCGTCGTCCAATTCGTCCTTCCGTCCGTACAGGCTCGGTTGTTGACATTCAGGCTATCACAGAAACATATAGCCCACTTTCTTTCACAAACCCATACGGTACAGACTACGCTCTTACCAGCCAGGAACTTACATTCTCGGTAGAAGACTATTTTGATAAGGTTGTTGAACCATCAGTTCAGCGTATTGCATCACAAATTGAAAGCGTTGGTCAAGCACTTGTCGATAGCTTCTATGGCGCTATTGGTAAGGCTGGTGTAGCCCTTACAGGTAGTTCAGCAGGTACCGCACTTCCAGCAATCACACAAGCACTTGCTCTTTTGAACAAGAATCTTGCTCCAGCAGCAACAGGTCGTAAGACATTGCTCAATGACCCGGACTTCAACGGTGTTCTTACCAACAGTAACTTGACATACTTCAACCCTGGTCCTGAAATCAGCAAGATGTATACAGATGGTTATATGGGTGATTACGCTTCGATGCGTGTCTTCATGAACCAATTAGTTCAGTCACACACTTGCGGAACATACGCAGGTTCAACTCCAATCGTTGCTGCTCCTTTCGCTGCAAATAGTACATGGGGTACAAGTTCAACAATCTCCACAAGCGGTTGGAACAGTGGCGTAACTACATTGAAGAATGGTGACGTGTTTACAATTTCGGGCGTGTATATGGTAAACGCACAAACAAAAGCAGCACTTGGTACTCTACAGCAATTTGTTGTTGTTGGTGATCAAACTGATACATCCGGTGCTATCGCAGCATTGAAGGTATCGCCAGCAATTGTTACCACAGGTGGATTCCAGAACGTGTCTCGTGCTCCTACAACAAATGATGCAATCCTATTGAATGGTGATACATCTGGTGTTGGTACTTCGGGCAAGACTTCACAATACGCATTGGCTTTCGATCGCGATGCTATTATGTTGGCAGCAAAGGAACTTATGCCTTACAGCGTAGGCCTTGGAAAGACAACAACTGATGATCAGACTCGCATTCCAATTCGTGTTCAACAAATGCCTGACATTCGTACAAACCAGGAAATCTTACGTTTCGACGTGATGGTTGCTTGGGCTACACTCTATGAGCAACTGGGCGTCAAGATATTTACTACATAAAGTCGTACATATTACCTACTGATCAGTTACACAATAGGGCTTCGGCCCTATTTGTATTTGCAATTATCGAAATGATACCGAACCATATTGTGCATTGCTCCACTAATATCGCAATAGGGACATTTTACTTTTATTTTTGGTCCGGTATTCTTACCCTTCATCGATATCCGTATCTTCTCATTATGCTCAATAGTATGAGAAATATCTTTAATACCATTTTGAGCATCTGATGTATTCTTTGATGTAAGTTGAATGAACACATTTCCAATGTCATATGGTCCGATATCTCCATATCTTGACATGCAATATTGTCCAATATTTCTTCCACGCTTATCCCAGTGCCCGCTTTTCTGCCAGATATTCCACCATTCCTCAAAAGTGAGAGTAAATGATATTCCACGTTTACGCGCATTACCTCGCTGGTCCCAGAATTTTGATTTAATTTCTCGCATCTCTTATTCTAACATATGATTAGCTACATAGCAAGAATGGATAAATACTTTGGTAATTGATCATTACGTTCTTCACAAGAACATCAACAAACTTTAATTAAAGGAAATAATATTATGGCAAGTCCAAACGTGGAAGGCTCAAGCAATCCAACAGGCACAGGTGGAAACACTATGGGCGTAGTAGTTGGTAACAAAACCACAGAAACTCTTGGTTTTTACGGTGTAACTGGTGTCGCGCTTCAAACAGGCGTAGCAGTATCAGCCGCAGGTGTCCATGCTGCTCTCGTAGCACTTGGTCTCATTACAGCGTAAGCGATAAGAAAGTAATGAAAAGGGGCGCAGCAGAAATGCTCTGTCCCTTTCTTCGCATAAATACTATATAGTTCGGGGATATAAAATATGAGTACAACTCGTGACATGATAAATTCTGCGGCACGATTGATCAACATCGTTCAGCAGAATGAAGTTCTGAATGCTGATAATATGAATGTCGCGGTCTATGCACTCAACGCAATGATTGAGTCTTGGTCCAACAATAGATTGATGATCTATAATGTAAAAGAATATGTATTTCCACTGACTGGTGCTATCACATATAGTCTTGGCCCAACTGGTGATTGGGATGTGCAACGTCCAATCCAAATTGAAACTGCTTATGCTCGTCTTCAACCTTCCAGCCCACAGCAACTGGATATCGCTATGCAACAATTGACTTTCGAACAATATGCCGGTATTGCTGTAAAGAATACCCCAGGCACATTTCCGTTTGCCTATTATGACGATGGCGACTTTCCAATTCGCAATGTAACACTATTCCCTGTCGCAAGTGGACCAGCGGACATCGTATTGTGGCTACGCGAACCTTTGATGGATTTGACAAATATTGATGCTCAAGTAAGTTATCCTCCAGGATATGAAAGAGCCTTTCGTTTCAATCTCGCAGTAGAACTTGCTGCTGAATTTGGTAAAACAGTAGATCCAGTGGTAGCTACTCGTGCAGTCACTTCAGTAGAACAACTTGAAAGATTGAATGCCGTCCCAAGATATTTGAAAGGTGATGGTGGTATGTCTCGTAGCGGACGCAATCGTTACTTCAACTGGATTACCGGAAATTTTTGGACGTACGGAAATAACTAATATGTCCAGAAATTGCGTGATAAGTAGTGGTTTATGGAGAACTACTATGAATTACAGAAAAATTTATGATAAGATTATTGAAAGAGGAAAGAATAGAATAATTGAGGGATATTTTGAAACACATCATATAATTCCAAGATGTTTGGGTGGGGTGGATAGAGTTTCAAATCTTGTTGAACTTACACCAGAGGAACATTTTACATGTCATTTATTGCTTGTAAAAATGCATCCTGAAAATAGAAAATTAGTCTATGCCGCAAAGATGATGGCAATGGGTGAGAATACAAGTAAAGATAATAAAGGAAGAAAAAATAAATTATATGGTTGGCTTCGTAGACGATTTATTGAAGTTCAAAAGAATCTCAAGCATACAGACGAAGCAAAAGAAAAGATCCGACAAGCAA
>JGI24890J29729_1001194_pt1 | contig 12432 bp, 17 predicted proteins | sample FreactcultureFD7_FD_29729 | JGI IMG/M metagenome (IMG submission 29729)
AATGCAGATTCACGATTAGCAGTCCAATTCTATAAACGGTCTGTAAACCAAGAGGCAGAATCTATTGCCGCAGGTAGACCGATTTTTAAAGAATTTGATTTTGTACGAATCCTAGTACCTGGCGATTCTTTAAGTGAAATTGATACTTATGCAGCAGAAAGCCATAAAACCCGTTTCCCTATTCAATGGGCTAATTACCAGAATAAAGTTGGGAATCAAGAAGGATTTAGCGGCACTCCGATTGAACAATGGCCTCAAGTAACCCGTAGCCAAGCTGATGAACTTAGAGGACTTAAGTTTTATACCGTAGAAGCAGTAGCTCATTGCTCTGACCAACAACTTCAAAGAATCGGTATGGTTGCTGGAATGTCCCCCCATAATTTCAGGGAAAAAGCTAAAGCCTACCTTAATTTAGCTGCTGATTCTGCCAATGTAGCCAAAAGGGAAGAAGAATTGCAAGCATTAAGGGAAGAAAATGCTAAAATTAAGGCAGACACAGATGCAAAAATAGCCGAAATGCAGGTTCAGATGGCTAATATACTTGCGGCTGTTGCGAAACCAAAAACACGCAAACCGAAAGTAGTAGAGGCCTAATATGTCCCAAACAATGCTCCAGTTGGTGCAACAAGTAACCGCAGAACTAAATCTTGCAGTTCCTTCCTATGTTGCTGGCAATCCATCCCAAGATACACAACAAATTTTGGCTTTGATGAATGGCGCTGGATATGATTTAGTCAAAGAATACGACTGGCAAGCATTGTCCAAAGAATATGGCTTTTATACGCAATCTATTAGCACTACAGCTACGACTACAGAAGGTTCTTATATATTAACCAATGTAGCCCAAAGTACGGGTTTAACAGACCAATATAGCGTATCTGGCTACAATGTGCCGCAAAGTTCTTATGTAGTTACATTGGATAATCCCACTACTGTTACCCTAAGTCAAAAGATGACGGGTAGTGGTAGCGGGAATATTCTTTTTGCCCAGACTATTTATGATATGCCTGCCGATTTTGAAACCATTACAGACCGCACTCAATGGGACAAAACTAAGCATTGGGAAATGTTAGGCCCTGAAGATGCACAGCAATGGCAATGGCTAAAGTCTGGTTATATTTCAACTGGCCCAAGGGCTAGATGGCGTATTTTAGGCGGCAAATTCCAAATATGGCCTTTAATGAATACTCAAGAATATCTGAGTTTTGAGTATCGTTCTAAAGGCTGGGCAGAATCTTCTACGGGCGTAGTTAAAAATAGCTTTACCCAAGACGCTGACACAACAGTATTTGATGACCGTTTAATGGTGCTTTTTACTAAGCTCAAGTATTTTCAAGTCAAATCTTTTGATACAACGGCATTAATGCAAGATTATGTACGCTATTTGAATGTTGTTAAAGCTAACGATAAAGGCTCTGCCAACCTATCATTTGCTCCATATCCATCTAAAGTGCTTATTGGTTATGCCAATATCCCTGATACTGGTTATGGTTCTTAATCATGGCACAACCTCAAGGTCGTACCGCAGTAACAGCCTCGGTTTCTAGCCCTATTGGGGGCTGGAACGCCAGGGATTCTATTGCTGAAATGCCGCCATTAGATGCGGTTATTCTTAATAATCTTTACCCTACTCCTACCGATGTTCAATTAAGACTAGGGTATACAAAGTCTTGTACGGGCATTGTTGATGGGTTAAATAATGCTTTGCCAGTTAATACTTTAATGAATTACGCAGGCACAGGCACTCAAGACCTTTTTGCTGCTGCTGGTACTCACATTTGGGATGTATCAGGCACTACGGCTACCGCAGTCCATACAATTTCTAATGACAAAATGCAGACCGTTCAAATTACAACGGCTGGCGGTCATTTTTTAGTGGCCTGCAACGGTCAAGATGCTACGACCTTTTACGATGGCACAAAATGGATAAATATAGCGTCAACACAAACGGTACAACAAATAAACACAATTACTCATGTAGGCACTTTGGCTACTGCTACTACTAATGTAGCGCATGGCCTAGTAACAGGTAATTCCATCACAATATTTGATATAACACCAGCCGCTTATAACGGTACTTTTAAAATTACCGTATTAAATGCTACTCAATTTACTTATGTAATGGCTACTACGCCAGCCACAAATTCTACGGCTAATGGCGCATCTTATGCAATTACTTCTATTACAAGCGCTGGCAATGGCGCAACTATTACTACAGCAGCAGCCCATAATCTTTTTACTGGAAATACAATTACCGTAGTTGGATGTACCCCATCGGCTTATAACGGCACTTTTTACATTACTAAAGTAGATGCTACTTCTTTTACTTATGTTATGGCATCTGTACCAGCTACTAATGCTACTACTGTAGGTACTTACAGCCTTGCTGCGGCATCTATTTTAGCTGCTGGATATTCTGATACTTTGGCTTCAATTATTACTAATTCTGCTCATGGACTTATTACAGGCAATCAAATTATAGTTTCAGGGTTTACCCCTAGCAACTTTAATGGCACATTTATTGTTACTGTATTAAATAGCACAACATTTACTTATGTAATGGCAACTGCGCCAGTTGTAATCCCGACAACTTATGGTTCTTATGCAGTTGTGGCGCAAACCATGACTACAATGGTTAAAACAGGAATTGTAGCTACATTAACCACTCCCGTAAATCACGATTTAAATAGCGGAGATATAGTAACTATTAGCGGTGCTATTCCATCTCAATACAACGGTAGTTATTATGTAATTGTTCTTAGCGCCACAACTTTTGGCTATGTAATGGCCTCTATTCCCACAACAAACGCAACAACTACGGGAACTTATGCAACTTATCAAGGGTCTTACAACGTAAATTATGCTATTACTGGCGTAAATAGTAACAAATTTGTTAATGTTAATTTGTTTAAAAACCGCTTATATTTCACCGAAGAAAACAGTATGCGGGTATGGTATTTGCCCGTTAATTCTATAGCTGGTGAGGCTTTACAGTTAGATTTTGGTGGTATTGCTCGTAATGGCGGCTATGTTCAAGCAATGGGAACATGGACTTTAGATGCTGGTCAGGGCGCAGATGATTATGCAGTTTTTGTTACCAATATGGGCGAAGTTATTGTCTATAACGGTACAGACCCTAATAATGCTGCAACTTGGGCTTTAAAAGGTGTATGGCAATTAGGTTACATTTTTAATCGTAGATGCTTTTATAAATGGTCTGGCGATTTATTGCTTTTAACTCAAGATGGCTTGGTACCTTTAGCTTCAGCCCTTCAATCTAGTCGTTTAGACCCAAGGGTAAACTTAACGGACAAAATTTATTACGCTATTTCTCAAGCAGCTACACTTTATTCTATTAATTTTGGCTGGCAAATAATTTATTACGCTAGTCAAAATATGCTGATTATTAATGTTCCTTTTAATACGGGAACTCAGCAATTTGTAATGAATACTATTTCTAAATCTTGGGCTAACTTTACAAATATAAACGCTCAATGTTGGGAATTATCTAATGACCAAATATATTTTGGTGGAATTGGGTATGTAGGACATTTTTGGAACGCTTATTCAGACGATAATAATAATATTAGTGCTGAAGTTCAACAGGCTTATTCGTATTTTGATGCCAGAGGACAGCTTAAGCGTTTTACAATGATTCGCCCTATTTTCCAAACAGATAATGGTGTTCCTAGCGTTTTAGCGGGTATTAATGTGGATTTTGCCACTCAAAACGACCTTGGAAGCGTGTCATTTAATGCTCAAAATGCTGCCATTGGTTCATGGGATAACGCTATTTGGGATGAATCTCAATGGGGTGGTGCGCTTAGTATTACTAAGTCTTGGCAAGGCGTTACAGGCATTGGGTATTCTGGCGGGATAGTTATGAAAATAGCTTCCCAAGGCATTGATGTTCATTGGGCATCAACCGATTATGTAATGGAGCGTGGGGGTATTCTTTGAGGGTTGTTGTTACTGATAATCAAGACTATTTAAAGGCTTGGTTAAGTCGAATAATTAACGAAAAACTCCCAGAAAATACCACTTGTATTGGGCAAAAAAAAGACGGTAATTTAGTAGCAGTAATAGGATATTGTGGATTTATGGCTAAATCGTGCCAAATGCACATTGGTTCGATTGGTGAAAATTGGGCAAGCAAAGACTTATTGTGGGCAGCTTTTGATTATCCCTTTAATAAACTAGGGGTTAAGGTTATACTAGCAACTGTGGCTTCTACGAATAAAGAAGCCCTAAAGTTAGACCGACACCTTGGTTTTGTTGATAAAGCGTATATCGAAGATGCCCATGAAGATGGGGATTTGGTTATATTAGCAATGAGGCGTGAGAATTGTCGATGGCTCGACATTAATGCGCCCTTAAAAGGAGCATAATATGGGTGGCGGTGGAGGAATATTAGGCGGTGCAGTAAGCACATTATTTGGTTCACCTCAACAGGTGGCTACACCAAATTACACGGGCGCAGCACAAGCTACTACGGCTGGAAATTTGTTGCAATCTCAAGCTGCAACAGCAGCTAATCGAATTAATCAAAGCTCCCCATATGGCAATTTAAATTATTCTCAAACAGGTACAGATGCTCAAGGCAATCCAATATGGTCATCTAGTCAATCATTGCCAAGTGGGTTACAAAGCGCTGTAAATGGCAATTTTGGGGTAATGGCAAATACTTACAATAATCCATTAGTTTCCCCTACTTTTAATAGCACAGGCGATATGCCTAGCATGAACTATTATGGTTCACGCTTAAATCAGCAGCAATTCAACCCTGCTACTCAGTTACAACCATTACCGCAATACAATGTAAATACGCAAGTAGACCAATCTCAATTACCTTCTTATGGTATTAATCCTGGTCAAACTTATAGCGATGCAATTATGCAGCGTTTACGGCCACAAATGGCTCAAGATTTACAATCACAACAAACTACATTAGCTAATCAAGGAATTGTTCCTGGCACACAAGCCTATAGCAATGCAATGCGTACTTTTAGTCAAGGTCAAAATGACCAATTAACTAGCGCAGTAGTTGGTGGTATGAACACAGGTTTGCAAGCAAATCAGCAAGCATTTGGTCAAGGCGCTACACAAGTTGGACTTAACCTTGCTGGTCAAGAACAATCGTTTACTCAGCCTTTACGAGTTAATGCTCAAAATATGTCGGCTAATGAACTCGCCTACAACCAGCAATTAGCTAACCAAGGTTTAGGTATGGGCGCACAAAACCAAGCGTTTAATCAAGAATTAGCTAAATACATGGCCCCAGCGCAAGTTGGTTCATTGCTTAAAGGTATTGCAGCTCCAGCTTATGTAACACCATATCAACAACAAGCAATTCCAGGAACAGATTATTTAAGCGCAATGGGACTTACAAATCAATCTAATCAAGGTAACGCTAATGCTAATAATGCTTTTACCAATTCTTTTATAAGTGGATTATTTAATCTTGGTGGCGCTTTAGGTGGTTCTGCGATTAAAAAATACGGTTAAGGATTAATATGGCTACTGATTACACAAACCCAGAAATTCTTGGCTTAGACCGTCAAAGGGCAATAGCTCAAATGCTTTTAAAACAAGGCATGGAAACCCCTCAAGGACAAATGATTGGTAATCGTTATGTTCCTGTTAATCCTATGGAATTTATAGGTAAATTGGCTCAACAATTATCTGCTCATAAAGAATTAAAAGATATTGATACTGAGCAACTTGCATTAGCTCAAAAAATTCGTGAACAAGAAATGGGTGATATTACCCAAGGTATGCAGTTGTTTCAAGGTACAGCAGGACAAGCTGGCGTTCCCGAATTAACGCAACAAGGCCCAACACAAACTGGCGGAAATATTCCTGTTCAACCAGCTATTCCTGAAATTGCCGCAACCCCAGCAAATCCTATGGCAGCTATGGCTCGTTTACTTGGTTCAAAAGGAACTAGAGCAAATGCCTTGGGTTCTGATATTGCTAAACAGTTGTTTAAAGACCCTAAATGGGAAAAATCAGAACAAAGAGATGCACAAAATAATATTGTTACTGGATATGTTAATGTTAACAGTCAAAACCCATTGTCAACATTTATTGCTGGAAGCAAAAAACCAGATTATGAATACCTTAAAGGCGTTGATGAAGGATATATTAAACCTGGGCCACAACAGCTTGGCGTACCTGGTGGTTTTGGTAGCGCTGTTCAAAAAGTATTGTCTTTAGAAGGTGGTTATGTAGCCAAAGACGGTTTAAGTAATTCTCCAGCTAATTTTGGCATTAATCAAAAGTTTAACCCTGATGTAGATGTAAAAAATCTTACTCAAGATAAAGCAATTCAACTTTATAAAACTCGTTATTGGGATGCCATTAATGGTGACCAATTACCTCCAAAAACTGCTGAAATTGCATTTGATGCTGCTGTTAATCAAGGCCCAGCTTATGCTAAAGACCTTATTGCTAAAACTGGCGGTGACCCAGCTAAAATGCTTCAACAAAGAACGCAAGATTACACCAATATTGTGCAATCTAACCCTGCTCAAGCTAAATATTTACCTAGCTGGATGAATCGTTTGCAAACCTTATCTGCGCCTGATTCTGGTTTATCTCCAAAAGAAACTAGAAAAATTAATGCCGATATAGTTAAGGGCGAAGTTGAAACAGTAGAGGGAAATCGCAAAAACGCAAAAGAAGTTTTTTCTGTTGTAAAAGAAATTGAACAAACTTTGCCTAAAGCGCATGGTAGTGGTGTAGGCAATATTATTGGTGGTGCTGCTAATTTCTTTGGCATTGAAAATGAAAAAAATCAAGCCGATGCTCAATTAAAAGTATTGGGTTCAAGAATATTAATGACTACTCCTAGATTTCAAGGGCCACAGTCAGATAAAGATGTTGCAGTTTATAAAGAAGCTGCTGGTCAAATTGGTGACCCAAGTTTACCAATGGGAACTAGAATGGCAGCTTTAAGTGCAATAAAATCATTAAATTCTAAATATGCGCCAGAATTAGATTGGGGCGCAATGAAACAAAGCAATACTTCTGCTGGTCAAACACCAAAAGTTGTAGATTTTAATAGTCTGCCAACAGGAGCAAAATAATGGATGTAAAGATGCCAGATGGGACTATTGTTACTAATGTTCCTGACAATGTAACTCAAGCTGATTTATTGGCTCGTTATTCTGCATCGCAAACGCCTATTTCTGCATCTTCAGGTCAATTTGCTGAAACTGGCGGTGGTGCGGCAATGGGTAGACCCATGAATCGTGGGCAACTTAATGTTCAAGCTGAACCTAGACCTTTAGAGTCCGTTTTGGCTGGTGCTACTAAATCGTTTATTGACCCCGTAGTTGGTGCTGCTCAATTAGCCACAGGTGGAAATTTAGGAACTAGCGAATTTGCTAAAAATTTAGCGCAACAAGCAAAACCCTACGAAGAAGCTAATCCAGCATCTTATATTGGTGGTCGCATTGGTGGTGCTGTATTGCCTGGCGTTGGCATGGCTAAAGGCATTGGTATGATTCCTAGTTTTGCTAAAGCTAATGCGTTACCTGCTGGCGCTAGTTTAGGTAGCAATATTGCTCAAGGGCTTACTTTTGGCGCTACAAGCGGTGCATTAACACCTGAAGAAACAGGTAAAACTGGTGGCGATTTATATGCTGAACAACTTAGAAAATCTGCTATTGATGCTTCTGTTGGTGGTGCTATTCCTATTGTTGGAAAAGGCTTTAGCATGGCAAATCAAGCTTTAGGGCTTAACATTGGCAAACAATTAGAAAAAACAATTAGTTCTGAAGAACTATCTGCAAAATCTACGGCTTTGTTTGAAAAAGCTAGAGAATCTAATGTTGTATTTAAACCAGAACAATTTGCTCAAAAAATGACCGATGTTGGGGCTGAACTTAGAACTCAAGGCTATACCCCAGCAGCATATCCAAAAATTACTGGGGTATTGTCAGAATTACAAAATGAAACAAGACCAAAAGATTTTACTGAGTTACAAGCTTTAAGAAAAATTATTCAAGGCGCACAAGCAAGTATTGACCCAACCGAAAGAAGATTAGCAAGTATTTTAAAAACTCAGTTTGATGATTACATAGCTACAGCACCAGAATCAGCAATTTCTGCTGGCACAAAAGAAGGTGTTACTGCTTGGAAAGAAGCTAGAGATGTATATACGAAACTAAGTAAAGCCGATATATTTGAAGAAATGCTTTATAAAGCTAAATTAGATAAAAGCAAATTTACTCAATCTGGTGAAGAAAATTCACTTGCTATGCAATTACGCAGATTAGCTGAAAATTCCAAGAAAATGCGTTTGTTTACAAAACCAGAACAAGCAGAAATTATTAAAGCATCAGAAGGAACTACACCTCAAAACATGATGCGTTTTTTAGGAAAATTTACGCCTCATGGCCCTGTAAGTGGAATGTTTGCTGGTGGAATGATATTAGCTCACCCTGCTATTGGTGTGCCATTTGAATTGGGCGCTATGGCATCTAGAGTTGGCGCTACTAAAATTCGGAAAAATGATGTGGCTAAATTGTCAGCAATGATGCGTTCTGGTCAAATGCCAGAAATGATTTCAAAAGGCAATTTAACTCCAGAACAAGAAAGATTAGCCCGTCTTTTAATGACGCAAAGTATTGGCACAGCAACACAAGAAGCTACTCAATAAGGAAATAATATGTCACGCAATGGTTCAGGTACTTACTCCCTTCCCGTAGGAAACCCAGTAGTCACAGGGACTACTATTTCTTCTACATGGGCAAATAACACACTTACAGACATTGCTAACGCATTGACAGGTTCGCTTGCTGCAGATGGTCAAACAACCGCTTCTGGCAACCTTAATATGGGTACAAACCGTATTATTAACCTTGCTGACCCTACTTCTGCTCAAGATGGCGCTACCAAATATTATGTAGACCAATTAATTGCCGCATTAGGCACAATGGCTTATCAAGATGCTGATTTAGTAGCTATTACAGGCGGTGCTATTTCTAATGTAGATTTTGACCTTCATACCAAAACTAATGAAATTTACCTTCCCGTAGGAAATACTGCTCTTAGAACTGCATCTCCTATTACTGGTTTAATGCGTTTTAATACAGATGCTGGTGGGTTTTATGAAGGTTATGCAGGCGGTCAATGGGTTAAATTTGTAGTGGCAAACGAATTAAGCTACACAATTACTTATGTATTAATTGGCGGTGGCGGTTCTGGCGGTCATGCTTATGCTGCTGCTTGCGGTGGTGGTGGTGGTGGACAATATGTAAATAGTGCAGTTACAGCCGTTGTTGGCACAACTTTCACTATGAATATTGGTGCTGGTGGCGCTGGTAATTCAAATGGAACATCAAGCTCAATTACTGGTGTAGCTTTAGCTTCTGGTGGTGGTAGCGGAATTGGTGGTACGGGCGGCACATCTGGTAATGGTTACGCAGGTGGCGGTGGTAATGGCGCTCAAGACGCTGGTGGTGGTGGCGGTTCTGCGGCTGTTGGTGGAAGCGGTAACGATTCAACTGGTTACGGTGGTAATGGTGGTTCAGGCGCTCAAACTTTAATTACAGGAACTTCACTTTATTTAGGTGGTGGTGGTGCGGGTTACGGTCAATATGGCCCTGGCTCTGGTGGTGCAGGCGGTGGCGCTAGTGGCAACAACGCTAATGCTACGGTTAATACTGGCGGTGGTGGTGGTGGTGGCGGTTATGACCCTAGCTATGGCGGTAACGGTGGTTCTGGAAAAATTATTCTTTCTATGCCAACTGCATCATATTCTGGTGTTACATCTGGTTCTCCAACCATATCTACAACGGGAAGTAGCACCATTTTGACTTACAATTCTTCAGGAACTTATACGGCTTAATTATGTTTAAATTTCAAATAGATTGGATGTTCGATAAACTAGGCTATATGCCTAAAACTGAAATATGGAATTTTCCTACTTTTACTCCAAAACCTGTTAAAAAAGTTGCTAAAAAAACAGCTAAGAAAACAATTAAAAAACGAGCGTGATATGTCTGATAACCGCCTTGAACTTACTGATGAGCAATTAGAAGATTTAGTTGAAAAAGTTACCGAAAGAGTAATTAAAAACCTTTATACATCGGTAGGCGAAACAGTTGTTAAAAGATTGTTTTGGGCGGTTGGAATTATTGTAGTTAGCGTTTTAGTTTGGCTAGGCGGTAACGGTCATATTGTAAAATGAGGCGGGCAAAACGCCCAATGCACTCAAGAACTATGTGGTTTGCCTTTGGCGTAGCCGTTTTAGGCGTAGTTTATGATAATTTTATGTATGTGCAAAATATTATTGACCCTCGTTATTACGGGATTTTACTTATTTGTATTGGAATTATTGTTGCTGTTTTAAGGTTTCTTACAACCCTACCATTGGACTAATATGTTCCCTTTACCCATTTCAATTTATATCTATGCTGCCTGTGCTGTGCTTGCTGTAGCTGGTCTTGGATACGGCAAATACGAATCCGCTAAATACGATGCTTATGTATCTAAAGTTGAATTAGCCGCTAAAGAACAAGAATTTGTAATTAAAGCCAAAGCAAAAGAAGCAACCCTCGTTAATGAAAAGGTAAAAAATGATTATGAAAACCGCATTGCTCTTATTAAGCGTACTTATGGTGGGATGCGCCTCTCCAGTACCAATCAAACAGGCACAATTTCCGCTACCCCCAACGCAACTGATGGCACCCCCACCGACCCTAAATTTATTGAAAAATGTGCAATGACAACCCAGCAATTAGTATCTTTGCAAGGTTGGTTATCAGAGCAAATTGGCATTTTTAATGCAAAATAACTTTGATAATTGTTTGGCTTTATTGTTAAAGTCTGAAGGTGGTTATGTTAATAACCCAAAAGACCCAGGCGGCAGGACTAATCTTGGCGTTACCCAAAAGACTTGGGAAGCATGGGTTGGCAGAGAATCCTCAGAAAAGGAAATGAAGTCTTTAACCAAAGACCAAGTAGCCCCTCTTTACAAGGCTAAATATTGGACAGCCTGTTATGGCCCACAACTTCCTTTGGGGGTCGATTATGCGGTGTTTGACGCTGCCGTAAACATGGGTGTAGGCAGAGCAGTCAAACTATTACAAGAAAGCCTAGGGTGCGTTCCTGACGGTCAAATTGGCCCACGCACAATCCAACTTATAGACCAAAAAAAACCCCAAGATGTTATCGAGGGGTTTAGTAAAAGAAAAACCAGCTTTTATGAATCACTACCCACCTTTGTTACCTTTGGCAAAGGCTGGCTCAAGCGAGTTGAGGATGTTAAGTTTGCTGCCTTGAAAATGATTCAAAATCTTTGACCCACGATGGGCATTTAGAAGGTCTACAGGAATTTCTAAGCGTTTTACCTGATTGTCTTTATGGCAAACCCATTTATTTCCCATTGACTTAATTAAAGCCTTAGATTTAAGGGCATTTTGCTCACAAAGTACCTCGTAAATATCCCAGCTAAAGCGCCCAGCTTCAATCATTTGGCCCAATAGTTTTTTGTCGTTTTTTGTCATTCTCTAACTTTCATCATGGCTTCAGCAATAAGATAAGCAGATTCTGCAATTTGCATTATTTCTAAACCGCTATCAATAGAAGAATCAACTATTCCTTGCATGGCTTTGGCAGCAAAATAATCTCGCAAATCCATGCCTAAAAATTCTTCATCACCTTCCATATTTGCTATTGGAAATGCTTTCATCAGAAATGCCCCCATCTAATATAAAAAGCTGTGGCTACAACTAAAACAATAACAAACCCCATAATGCCGCCTAATAATATTTCTTTCATGTTTCTCCCCTTAGTTTACGAAATAAAGCCCTAATGTCCGACCTATCCCTATCATCAAATATCTTGATAAATAGCTCATGGTTAGGGTTTCTTGGTGCATCTGCAAAAAACTCCCCATCAAATACAAACTTAAAAAACTGTCTACAGGCTACTTCTTCCGTCTTACACTTCATAAAAAACTTACAATCATCGCATGGGGCTTTGCCCACATACATTTTATTTATTGCCATAACCAGCACACAAAGTTGCTGTTTTCCATTCTTCAACTTGCGCTAAAGCAGTTTCATAATCTTTGGCCCAACCCGATAACTGACCATGTGGTGTTATTTGAACTACAGAAAAAGACTTGCCAAAAGAAGGCGTAATCTCATAAGTTGCCAAACCAGCAAAAAAGTCTTGTGCGTGCTTATATTCGCTATGTGCAGCTAAATCATCTGCATTAACCCTTGAATTGCGTTGTGCTGTTGTTTCCATTTGTTTCCCCTTAAAGACTACAGATTATTCTTTTATTTAACGCTAGTTAATAGGTGTTTACCCTAAATAGGTGGGGCGGCATCTTCATTGAAAGAGATTTTAAAGGGGAAATAAAATCACACCGCCCCGTAATTATTGTAGTTTATTTTTGAGCTTGTATACCCTCAA
>JGI24890J29729_1001195_pt1 | contig 12412 bp, 9 predicted proteins | sample FreactcultureFD7_FD_29729 | JGI IMG/M metagenome (IMG submission 29729)
GAAGCCATTTTACCCAAAGTTCTGAGTTCGGATCTCTCAATACTGATAGAAGCGTTTTAGGTTCGGGTGTTTATGCCAATGCAGCGACTGACGTTATTTCTAACTTACAATTACTTGATAATGCTGTAAATTTTAAAGGAAAAACTGATACCTTCAGTATGTTTGCAAGTGATACATTCACTATTAAAGAGAAGCTTAATCTAACTGCGGCTGGAAGATACAACTATACGATCGTAAAAAATACAGATAAGTTAACGCACTACAATACTTATTATGGAAATATTGCAGAATCAAGAACTGACGATACACCTTACGGTTTTTATGATGAGCACATTTACAATGGCACAACGAATTTAACAAATTTAGTTAATTACGTTAAAAATAATGGTACCGCCCCTTCTGGTAATTTTAAGGAAGTGGATTATACAAATCCTGTAACTGATGCTTCTTTGTCAGGTAGACATATCTACGCCCGTTTTAATCCTGCCCTGGGCCTTACTTATGATTTAAGAGATGATATTAATTTATATGGTGGCTACAACGAAGGAAGCCGTGCGCCTACTCCAATCGAATTGGGTTGCGCGAACCCTGATCAACCATGTAACTTGCCTAATGCGATGGCAGGTGACCCACATTTAAAACAAGTGGTCGCTAAAACATGGGAAGCAGGTATTCGAGTGAGAGAATCGAAAGATTTCTTCTGGTCTGCAGGTGTTTATGCGTCCAGAAATATTAACGACATTCAATTCGTAGGTGAAAACACATCTGGCTCCGGTTACTTTAAGAATGTCGGTCAAACTGAAAGAAAAGGCATAGATTTTGGCTTTTCAAAAACTTTTGGTAATTTTAATTTAGCAGGAAATTATAGCTTTATTGACGCAACCTTTGAGAGTGAGCAACAAATTGTATCGAATGCAAATAGTGTTGGAAATTACTATTGCGCTCAAAATAACGGCACAGACTGCTCTTCAACTACTTATAGTGCAAGTAATACCAACTATAAACTTACAAACAGCTCAACAATTGACGCTAGCTTGAGTGATTTATCTTATTGGAAGATGATTGATGTTAAGAAAGGCGACCGGTTGCCACTTATTCCCAAGAATATGCTGAAATTGTTTGCAAGTTATTCGATCAATGACAAGTTTAAAGTTGGAGCAAATACGCTTACTGTAACTAACTCCATTATGCGCGGAAACGAAAATAACGAAGACCCTAATGGCAAGATTGCGGGCTATACTACACTTAATTTACTGGCCTCATATAAACCTTATTCTGAGTGGACATTATTTGCGAAAGTTAACAATGTTTTTGATAAGGAATATGCGACATCAGGTCAGCTTGGAATGAATGCCTTAACATCATCAGGAGCAATCAATACAACAACAAGAACCTCCAATGGAAGAGGTTATACAGACTCCGTTGCTGAAGCTTTTGTTGCACCAGGAGCTCCTCGCGCCCTTTGGATTGGAGCTCGCTGGGAGTTTGGTGGAAGGAAATCTTCTGGAAGCTCGGACAAGGATTGATTTTCTCTGGATATAAATTAAACGGCTTTTCTAGAGCCGTTTTTTTTGAGCTAATTTTTTTGTGTAAGTTTTGTGAATGAATAAAATGTGCCAATAACTGGCATACCAAAATTCATCAAAATAAATTCTCTAATTGAGCCATGCTTACTGACGTTGAGATCATAAAGCTTTATTAAGAGTAGCATCCAAGAAAGAAGACACATAAACAGCACTAAAAGAAATAAGTAGGCGTAATTATCTGTGACAATATGAATGATATAAAAGATAAACGTCGCCACGATATTGCCATTCCATAGTAAAAATAGATTGGTCGCACGATCTATCTCATCATCGACGTTGATCACAACCTCTTTTTTTGTAAAAGATATTTTTGGTTTAATTTCTAAATTCGAGCCACAGTGATCACAGAATTTAGAAAATTCTCTTTTAATCTGATTTCCACATTGATAACAAATCATAACTTCATGCTGTCGTTAAATGAATAAGGCCTCATCTTAAATACCTCTTCCCAAACATATATAAGAATTCATCCCAAAATTATTTAGGAAGTTTTCCTGATATGCTTTTAATAAATGTCAGTCACAATAGAAACCATAAATTTAAGGATTAAAGTTTGAGCTTAAGACTCCGTCTTATTTTAATTATTAACGCAGTTTTACTTCTTATCTTAGTTGTAGGAGCTGTTTTAGCGATTGATACCGCCAAGAAAAATGTGCGAGCTGAGGTTGCTTCCTCTGAAAAGTTAGCACTCTATTTATTTGATATTGGTGTCTTAAAAAATCCCAAGTACTACTCGATCGAGAGTGAATATAAGCCGCTTAACCTTCAGAGCTTGGTGCATATGCGCCACTTAAAGATCGAGTTCTTTAATTTGGAGGGTAAGTTAGTCGATAGTAATGACTCAGAGACGCACACAAAAGCTATTGATCAAGCACCTAATTGGTTCGTGAGCTTTATGGGGTTATTTTCAGAGCCTTGGGAGTCCAAAAGGCTCCCTGTTGAGATCTTAGGTCAACCCAAGGGTGCAATTGTAATTACACCCGACCCTAGTTATGAGTTTGGTGAGATATGGAATCAATTTACAGGCATCTTTTATCTGGCAGGTGCTTTTTTTATTCTCACAAATATTTTGATAGTCTGGATTGTATTCAGAGCTTTAAGCCCCGTGGAATTTATTTTGAAAGCTTTAACTGAATTAGAATCCGGTAATTTAAAGGCTAAGATACCCACCTTAAAAACTTCAGAGCTATCTGCGATTAGTAATAAATTTAATAATATGGTTAAAACATTAAGAAACAGTATCGAACAAAATCATCAGCTCTCACAAAAATTGATTCGCATTCAGGAGGAAGAGCGAAAGAGTTTAGCTCGAGATCTTCATGATGAGTTCGGACAATCATTGACCGCAATTCATGCAGACGCCGCTGTTTTAAAAGCTCTGGCTAATAAAGAATACCCTAAGATTAAACCTTCAGTTAATGCCATTTCAGATCTTTCTAAACACCTTATGAATCTCGTAGGTGGCATGCTGAACGCTTTGAAATTAGGCGTCCTCCAAGAATTAGGACTGGAAGAGGGGTTAAGAGATTTATTAAATACATGGCAATCAAGACACCCAAAAATTAATCTTCATTATCAGGTTAATCTAAAAGCATTAGCTAAGATCAATGAAACCGTCTCAATTACAAGTTACCGGATTATTCAGGAGTGTTTAACCAATATCTCAAGACACGCAAAAGCAAAAAATGTTGAGATTAATATTAATTACTACAAAAAAAATACATCGAGCACTTTTATTGATATTGAAGTTATTGATGATGGTGTAGGTTTTAGTAAATTACATCGTGATGGATTTGGTTTGTCAGGCATGCGTGAACGTATTAATGAAATCAACGGAAAAATTAATATCATGAGCGAACTTAATCAAGGCGTTAAATTAAAAATTCAATTGCCTATTTTAAAAAAGAAAAAATAAATGGCAAAAAAAACAACCATCGTATTGGTCGATGATCATGCAGTAGTGAGAGCAGGGGTGAGACGTCTTCTTGAACAAGAGTCTTTATTTGAAGTGATAGGGGAAGCTGAGAGTGGAGAAAAAGCCTACCAGGTCTTTGGAGAATTAAAGCCTGATGTCATGGTGATGGATCTCTCCATGCCTGGCATGGGAGGGCTTGAAGCCATTCGTCGTATTTTAATGCGCTACGAGAAGGCTAAGATTTTAGTGTTATCCATGCACGAGGATTTATCATTTGCGAACCAAGCTTTAAAGTTAGGAGCAAAGGGCTACCTTATCAAAAATGCATTAGCGGATGATTTAGTGAAATCAATTGAAACAGTGTCCATTGGTGAAGTTTTCCTAAGCGATGAAATTGCGAAAAAAATGGCCATGCAATCGATTTTAGGGGATAAAGACCCTATTCATGAACTCTCAGCACGCGAATTTGAAATCTTTCGATTGTTAGCTGAGGGTTTAGATATCGATGGGATCGCAACCACACTTAATATCAGTTCTAAAACGGTATCGAATTATCAGACGATGATTAAGCAGAAGCTTGATATCAATTCTCCAGTGGAATTGATTCGCTATGCCATCAAGACTGGTGTCATTAAAAATTAGGATTTTTCGGGAAGAATTCTCAAACGTTTTTGGGAGTTAATATCACGCGCGATTTAGATCTAGTTGTTAAAGTGATTCTGTTTTAATGCTTTGCTATAAAAGTTTAAAACAAGACATACTCAACTCCAGAGTGAAGGGTTTTTTTAAAGGGATTCATTTTTGAATCCCTTTTTTTATTCTAAGAAATAAAAAAGAAGCCCCTCCCTCATGATATGATTTTAAGTATGAATATCGGCACTCCATTATCCCCAAATGCCACACGTGTCATGCTTCTTGGCAGTGGCGAACTAGGGAAAGAAGTCATCATTGCCCTACAGCGTTTAGGTGTTGAAGTGATTGCGGTCGATCGATATAAAGACGCACCGGGTCATCAAGTCGCTCACAGATCGCATGTCATTGATATGACGAATAGTGAAGCGTTACTTCATCTCGTTAAATCAGAAAAACCACATTACATCGTCCCTGAAATTGAAGCCATTAATACTGACGTATTAGCCCAAATTGAAAAAAGTGGGGACGCGATTGTTATTCCAACTGTTAAAGCAGTGCAACTCACGATGAATCGTGAAGGCATTCGTGATTTAGCAGCAAACCAATTAAAACTCCCAACATCCCCATTTGCGTTTGCTAAAAGTTTAGAAGAATTACAACAAGCGATTGATGGCGGTATTGGTTATCCATGTTTTGTAAAACCAACCATGTCATCTTCCGGTAAAGGTCAATCTCGCATTATTGAAGCCTCAAAAGTCAAAGACGCATGGGATTATGCAGCTTCAGCAGGCCGTGTGAATAAAGGTGTCGTGATTGTGGAAGGACAAATTGATTTTGATTATGAGATTACACTCCTCACAGTCAGAGCTAAAAATGAAAAAGGCGATATCGAAACTTTCTTTTGTGAGCCCATAGGACATAAACAAGAACAAGGTGATTATGTAGAAAGTTGGCAGCCACAACCGATGCATGAAATCGCATTAAAGAAAGCTCGTGACATTGCTAAAAAAATTACCGATGCGTTAGGTGGCTTAGGTTTATTTGGCGTTGAACTCTTTGTAAAAAATGATGAAGTATGGTTTTCAGAAGTGAGTCCACGTCCACATGATACCGGTATGGTCACCATGGCCAGCCAGCGGCAGAATGAATTTGAGTTGCACGCACGTGCCATTTTAGGTTTACCTGTGAATACAAGCTTATCAAGACCTTCTGCAAGTTCAGTCATTTATGGCAATCATGATGCAGATGGAATTTATTTTGAAAATATCGATAAAGCATTAAGCGTTCCAGAATCTGATCTAAGGCTTTTTGGAAAGCCCACTTCATTTAAACGTCGTCGCATGGGCGTGGCATTAGCTTCAGCTGACAATGTGAGTGAGGCAAGAACACGAGCGCAAAAAGTTTCATCCCTCGTTAAAACATCCGTTTAATTTTTAATGTCTCAATCTTCAGCATCAACCCCTCAATCACTTTATGATTTATTAGGTGGCGAGCCAGAAGCGACAAATCAAATTCGTGAAATTGTGGAAGCCTTTTATGATGTGATGGAGTCGGATGAGAAAGCAAAAACCATTCGCTTAATGCATCCTGAAGACTTAACATCTTCCCGTGAAAAACTCTTTATGTTTTTGACAGGCTGGACGGGTGGGCCGCAGCTCTATATTGAGCGCTATGGACATCCCTTCTTAAGACGTCGTCATCTTCCCTTTAAGATAGGGGAAGAAGAACGAGATCAATGGATTTATTGTATGACGAAGGGCATGCTTAATTTAAAGATGGAAGAAGCCAAAATAAAAGCGCTTTTAAATGCGCTTTATCCCATCGCTGACTTCATGCGAAATCAGTAATTATTTTAAACGCGTGCTTTACGTTTTGGTGCTTCTGATTTTGAATCCGATGCTCTAAATGTTCTGATCGTAGATGGTTTTTTGGCAAAAGTTTTTGGAGTCGATTCACGCTTACCAGCGGGTTTTCGATCGATTATTTTTCTGTCGCTTGGTTTCCGATCGCTTGGTTTTCTATCACTGAATGATTTTTTTTCACCAAAAGGCTTTTTATCGCCAAATGTTTTTTTGTCTGCATCTGATCTACTAAAGCTAGGTTTTTTATCAGACGTTTTTCCAAACAATCTTTTTTCAACAGCTTTTTTCTCAAAAGGGCTTCGAGGTGTGCGAGGTTCAGCATCGCGTCTTGGTGCATCATTGGACCCAAATTCTTTTCTAGAAGGTTTTTTATCGCTAAAAGATGATCGATCTCCAAATGATTTTTTGTCTCCAAAAGATTTCTTATCTCCAAATGATTTTCGATCGCTTGGTTTTCTATCCCCGAATGATTTTTTCTCACCAAAAGGCTTTCTGTCGCCAAAAGATTTCCTATCATTGGAGTTACGTTTACCACCACGAGATTTAGATTTTCTTTCTTCGCCTAATTGATCGCGTGATTGCAGTTTAGGCTCAAAACCTGCCATCACTTTTGCTTCAATTTTATGTCCCGTATATTTTTCGATATCACGTAATGCTTTACCATCCATGGGAGCCACAAATGAAATCGCAACACCTTCTTTTTTGGCTCTGCCTGTTCGTCCAATACGATGCACATAATCTTCTGCAAATTTAGGAAGATCATAATTGATCACATGTGTAATACCGTCCACGTCAATACCACGCGCTGCAACGTCGGTTGCAACAAGCACACTGATATCGTTATGTCTAAATTTAGTGAGTGTTCGGTTTCTTGCGCCTTGCGTCATATCCCCATGTAACGCACCTGTTTTATGACCTGTGTTATATAATTCATCCGCTAATAAATCGGCATGACGTTTGGTGGATGTGAAAATAATCGTTTGTTTAACACCGGGTTGAATTAATAAATGTTCAAGGAGTTTATTTTTATGATTCAAGTTATCCACGAAATACATATGCTGTGTAATATTTTCGTGCTTATCTTTAGAATGTGAGATCTCAATCGTTTTTGGATTGTGTAAAAGATCTTTGGCAATTTTACTAATTTGACCATCTAAGGTTGCTGAGAATAATAGGGTTTGATGTTTCGTATTAATGGCTGCACAGATTTTTTTAACATCAGGAATAAAGCCCATATCGAGCATACGATCCGCTTCATCTAAAATGAGCATTTGTAAGCGAGACAAATTAATACGACCACGTTCCATATGATCTAAGAGTCGACCAGGTGTGGCTATTAAAATATCTAAAGGTTGAGAGAGTAATTTATTCTGCAACGGATAAGGCATGCCGCCTACGATGCTGGTGGTTTTAGCTTTAATAAATGTGCCGTACTTACGTGCCGCTTCATTAACTTGGGCTGCCAATTCACGTGTTGGTGTGAGTACTAAAATACGTGGACCACGTTCTTTAACGGGATGAGGCGTTGCTAACAAATTCAATGCTGGCAAAATAAATGCGGCTGTTTTCCCGGTACCTGTTTGAGCGGAGGCCATCAAATCATGACCTTCTAAGATCACAGGAATCGCTTTTTCTTGAATAGGGGTGGGGGTTTTATAACCTACGCTATGTAACGCGCGTAAGATCTGTGGGTCGAGCTTTAATGAATCAAAAGACAATGTCGTACTCCTTAAAAAGGGTTAGGTGCATTTAATCTTTTAAAAAATTCAAAACTTCCAATCACTAGATTTAAACGCGGCAAGTGTTACTTGATGTGAGTGCGCAGTATATAGATAAATCCATGAATATCAAAGCTTATTTTGGCCATAATATGCTAGAATTCGGCCTCAATTCAATTTTGGTAAGCTTTTTATGTCACGCAATTTAAGAAACATCGCCATCATCGCCCACGTGGATCATGGCAAAACAACCCTCGTCGATAAACTTCTTCAACAATCAGGTACCTTCGCACAGCATCAAGCAGTGACTGAACGTGTGATGGATTCTAACGATATTGAAAAAGAACGCGGTATTACGATTCTAGCTAAAAATACAGCAGTTAATTTTGAAGGCACACACATTAACATCGTAGACACCCCTGGACACGCGGACTTCGGTGGCGAAGTAGAGCGCGTATTGGGTATGGTAGATGGTGTGGTGTTGCTTGTGGACGCAGTTGAAGGTCCAATGCCTCAAACACGTTTTGTGACTAAGAAAGCATTAGCATTAGGTTTAAAGCCGATTGTAGTAATTAATAAAGTAGATCGTCCAGGTGCGCGTCCTGATTGGGTGATTAACCATACATTTGATTTATTTGCGAACCTAGGTGCGACAGATGAGCAGTTAGATTTTCCGATTGTGTATGCGTCTGCACTCAATGGTTTTGCAACACTCGACTTAGAACAAAAGTCAGACACGATGAAACCTTTATTTGAGACCGTGTTAAAACACGTGAGCCCTCCAGAAGGTAGTCGTGACAATCCATTGCAGCTTCAAATTTCAGCGCTCGATTATTCAACTTATACCGGCCGTTTAGGTGTGGGTAAAGTAAAAAATGGTGTGATCAAATCAGGTCAGCCAGTTGTTGTGATGCATGGCGATAAACAAGTCTCACAAGGTCGTATCAATCAAGTCCTAGGCTTTAAGGGTTTAGAACGCATTCCAGTGGAACAAGCTGAAGCAGGAGACATCGTCATTATTTCAGGTATTGAAGAAATCGGGATTGGGGTTACGATTGCGGATCCTAATAATCCAGTAGGTCTTCCCATTATGGCAGTCGATGAACCGACGTTGACCATGGACTTTATGGTGAATACTTCACCACTCGCTGGTACCGAAGGTAAGTTTGTAACTAGTCGACAAATCCGAGATCGCCTCACAAAAGAATTATTAGTGAATGTGGCATTACGTGTTGAAGACACACAAGATGCCGATGTATTCCGTGTCTCAGGTCGCGGTGAATTACATCTTACAATCTTATTAGAAAATATGCGTCGCGAAGGTTTTGAGATGGCTGTAGGTAAGCCACGTGTTGTCTATCGTGAAATTGATGGTCAAAAGTGTGAGCCTTATGAAGTATTAACCGTTGACTTGGAAGATGACACGCAAGGTGCCGTCATGGAAGAATTAGGACGCCGTCGTGGTGAAGTACAAAATATGGAGTCTGATGGAAATGGTCGCACACGCTTGGAATATAAAATTCCTGCACGAGGCCTCATTGGTTTCCAAGGTGAATTTATGACCATGACTAAAGGTACTGGGCTTATGTCGCATGTATTCGATGAATATGCCCCTGTGAAAGCAGATATGCCGGGACGTCGAAACGGTGTATTGATTTCAGCTGAACAAGGTGAGGCTGTGGCTTATGCGTTATGGAAACTTCAAGACCGTGGTCGTATGTATTCAAGTCCAGGTGACAAACTCTATGAAGGTATGGTGATTGGTATTCACAGTCGTGATAACGATCTCGTAGTAAACCCGATTAAAGGTAAACAACTGACTAACGTCCGTGCATCCGGGACCGACGAAGCGGTTCGCTTAGTGCCACCGGTGCAACTCACATTAGAATCTGCAGTGGAATTTATTGAAGATGATGAATTGGTTGAAATTACACCTAAATCAATTCGAATTCGTAAACGCTTCCTACTCGAACATGAGCGTAAACGCGCATCTAAAGAATAATTTAAGCAGCTTGCACTTGTGTGAGTAAGTAGTCTTCGTAGTTACCAGAGAAGTCAATAATACGATCTTCTTTAATTTCAATAATACGCGTTGCAATTGAACTCACAAATTCACGGTCGTGACTCACAAAAAACAAAGTGCCTTTGTATTTATCGAGCGCAGTATTAAGAGACTCAATGGATTCCATGTCCATGTGATTCGTCGGTTCATCCATAAGAAGTACATTCGATTTTGCGAGCATGAGTTTGCCAAAGAGCATACGCCCTTGCTCTCCACCTGATAAAACCTTCACTGATTTTTTAGTATCTTCACCGGAAAATAAAAGTCTACCTAAAATACTTCGAATCGCTTGATCATCCTCTCCCGATTGCGCGCAGTCTTTCATCCAATCAAAAAGAGTGACATCCTTCTCGAAATCAATCGCATGATCTTGTGCGAAATAACCAATTTTTGCTTTTTCAGCCCACTTAATTTCACCGTGATTAGCTTTAAGATTGGAAGCCAAGCATCTTAAAAATGTTGTTTTGCCGATACCGTTTTCACCAATGACGGCGATGCGCTCACCCGCTTCGACAAGTAAATTAAAATTATTAAATAATGTTCGGTCAAAACCGTGACTTAAATTTTTAATTTCTACTGCTTGACGATGAAGTTTATCTTTATCGTCATAATCAAAACGAATATAAGGGTATTGGCGACTTGAGGGCACAAATTCTTCTACTTTAATCTTATCGATTTGTTTAGCACGACTTGTTGCCTGGCGCGCTTTGGAAGCATTCGCTGAAAAGCGTCGTACGAACTCTTGAAGTTCTGCAATTTGTTCTTTGGCTTTTTCGTTATCTTTTAATTTTTGTTGGCGAGCCATGGTAGAAGCTTCCATGTAATTGTCATAATTACCTGGATAGACCGTGAGTTTTCCATAATCCATATCAGCCATATGCGTACACACTTGATTTAAAAAGTGTCGATCATGGGAAATAATAATCATGGTGGAGTTACGGTTATTTAAAGTATCTTCCAACCACTGAATGGTATGTATATCTAAGTTATTTGTTGGCTCATCAAGTAATAAAATGTCTGGATTAGAAAAGATCGCTTGTGCTAATAACACACGCAATTTAAAGCCCGGTGCGACTTGACTCATAGGGCCCTGATGTTGCTCAATCGGAATCCCTACACCAATCAATAATTCACCAGCTCTTGCTTCTGCAGTATAACCATCAAATTCTGCATAGACACCCTCAAGTTCTGCAGCCTTCATGTAATCTTCTTCAGTCGCATCTGGATTCATGTAGATCGCATTTTTTTCTTCATTGGCTTTCCACATTTCTTCATGGCCCATCATCACTACATCTAGTACACGCTGATCTTCATAGGCGAATTGATCTTGTTTTAACCATGACATACGTTCATTTTTATCGAGTGAGATATTGCCTGAGGTCGGCTCTAATACACCTGCGAGGATTTTCATGAAGGTAGATTTACCACAACCATTAGCCCCAATGAGTCCGTAACGATTACCATCTCCAAATTTAACGGATACGTTTTCGAAAAGTGGTTTTGCACCAAATTGGATGGTGATGTTATTACTAATAAGCACGCTTATAAATCCTTAAAATTTTTATTTAAATTGATTGTGAGTGACAACTTCGTTAAGAGGAAGCTGACCACCGCGTGGCATCGCTTCTTTAATACCTTTACCTACACAAACAAACATTGCAGGGGTGTGATCAAAAGGTAGATTCAATAGTTCACTTACCTTATCAAAATCAAAGCCATCCATAGGGCATGTATCATAACCCATCGATTTAGCGGTTAACATTAAATTCATCGCCGCCATACCACATGAGCGCATCGCTTCATCGCGTTGCACTTCTGGGTTGCCATCATAATATTGGTGAATGGCTGGCACTAAATAATCTTGCACGGGCTTTGGTGCATCTTTCCAATAACGACCAGGCTCTTTATTCCATGCCATGAGATCTGCGACCAATACAATTAAAAGAGAAGCTTCTTCAACTTGCGCTTGACCCCAGCTGACAGCGCGAATTTTTTGACGCAAGGCTTTATCAGTGACTACAACAAATCGCCAGTTTTGAATATTAAAAGCAGTTGGAGATAAAATGGCGTGAGAAAGAAGGGTGTCAATCTCGTTTTTTGTCATCACATGACTAGGATCAAAATGTTTGATTGATCTTCTTTGCTGTATCGCGTCTTTGACTTGCATAAAGTTTCCTTAAAAAATTTAATAAGTTATTTTTTGAATAGTGAGGTAGGTGTCGCCCACAGGCTTTTCCCAAGTGACTTCATCACCGACTTTAGAGCCAATTAAAGCTTCAGCCAAAGGAGATAAGTAACTCACTTTATTTTGATGAATATCAGCCTCATCTTCACCGACAATTTCAAATGTCGATACTTTGCCATCTTCATCTTCAACCGTCACTTTAGCACCAAATAAAACGATGCCATGATCTTCGTCTTTAGGCGAAGTGAGAATAGCTGATTCAATACGCGCTGCAAAGTAGCGCATATCACGTTCTATCACTGCAATTTTTTGTTTAACAATCTGATCATCTTTGATTTTTTTTAAATTTTCGCGCTCTATTTCGAGTGCATCAATCTTTTCATTGAGTAACTTTAAGCCGTTAGGTGTGACGTAATTAGGTTCATCACTTAATGGTCTTTCAGGAATATCA
>JGI24890J29729_1001197_pt1 | contig 12400 bp, 20 predicted proteins | sample FreactcultureFD7_FD_29729 | JGI IMG/M metagenome (IMG submission 29729)
TATCTTTTTCATATATTTTATGATACTAAATCTTTTAATTGGCCAAGTAATGCAATAACCTCATCATCGTCACAAGAAACTGAACAATAAGGGTAATTAATTTTATCAAGATTTAGCAAATCTTGGATGGATAGTGATTTTTTATTAAATTTAATATATTCTTCGGCTTTTTCTTTTGACTTAAATGTTTTAAAACCTGAACTAATTTTATTAAAAAAAACATTCTGTTCTAATAAAACCAAAGTAATAGTATTTACCAAATAAATGGAGTCACCACAAAAAATATTAACACCATCTTCTGAGGTAAATAGTGGGACCCTATCTCGTTGTTTAATAAAATTAATTGCATTTTCTAGATAATAAAAATAAGTAAAACCACTATATCCACCTACATTAACACCAAATCCATTAGTACTAAGATTATCTAAATTAATATTAGAACTTATAAAATAAGTTTTCATATCGCCATATATTTTTATATCATCACTTGTTGTGAACTTATACAAGGTATTACGATATTCTTCAGCACTATTTTTTGTTGAGAACAATAAAAATTTATTGTCTATAAAAGATGCTTTTGATGTTTCGATAATATAATTTATATCTGAATTAATAAACCACAAGTAATCATCACCATAATATGGTACACCATCCTTAGTTACACCAATAGGGGTTAAATTGTTTACAAAACTATTTAATGCTTTTTCCCAATCACCAGGTAGTGTTAATATAGTGTCACTGATGCATTCTTGTTTGGTCTCCCTAAAAAACGATGCGTCTTTTAATATATTAAAATCATCTAATAATATATTATTAATGGTTCTATCTGTTAATGGATAAATATGATTATCCATTAAGGTCTCTATAAATGCTCTTTTAAGTCTATTAGTTCCTTTTATAATAATCATATATTATTTATTAAATTCATTAAATAATTCTTCAAATGTGTATTCTTTATTCCTTATTGGTTCATCAGTATATGATTGCTTCCAACTTTTTGTGGGAATATGGTAATAATATTTATTCTCGGCACACCAGATAATGAATCCAACCATGTTCTGAATCGTGGCATCTACTTTATTATTTAATCCTTGCATATACCCACTTGAGTATGCTTTAAATAATTCTGATTCTGAATAATTTTCAGTTGGCTCCAATTTAAAATCTTCCATAAGATTTATATATTCTATTTTTCTTAACATTTTTATTAATTTTATTTGTTTAGTTTTTCTTTAGCTAGTTCTAACAATTTTTCTTGAGAAAATATAAAAAGATTATTTCCTTTTCTAACAGGAAATGCGGGATGATATTTTTCATCCAACTTCAACAAATCCTCTATAGAAAATAAAGGTTTGTTGTTAAACACCCATTCTTCTGCTAGTTGTTTTGTAGAGAAGTAAATATGATCAGGTTCTTTACCTGAATTGTGATTTGTTATACAACTTGAATATACAAAATAGATTTTTTTATCAACATACCAATAATTATCACTCTTTTTAATCTTTACACCATCATGTGTAGTAAATATAACAGGATTTAGTGAATCAATGTATTTAGTTCTAGCTTCTTCAGTAGAGAATAATTTCCAATTTTTATCTTGACAAGCAGGAATAATATATTTAACTAATGCTTCATTTGTTATTTTAGTTTCAACATTATAAATATACCCTTTAGAATCTTCAAGCATCTCTACTCCATCTTCTGAAGTAAATAGAGGGTTAACTTTACTTAAACAATTATCTAAACCAAAAATAATACCTGTAGTAGCGATAACCCTTAGACAAGTATCATTATTGTAAACTTCAAATTTACCAATAGTAAAAGGATTAGAATAAGAACGTGGCTTAAACTTATCACCAATCGTAAACACTTCTCCATCACTTAGTCTTTTAACTTTGTTAATGATAAAATTACCAGAATCTACACAACCCTCTTCATGAAGCATTTCATTAAGACTATAAGCTAAAGAATATTCTTCTTTATAATTTCCAGATTGTTGTAAACTCCATATATTATTATCCGCAGTTTTAAACTCCAAAATCTCCCATTCCTTAACTACTTCTTTAAGTATTGGAATAAATAACTCTAAAGCTTTATCCCAATCTTGAGGAAGCTTTAGTTCAATCATTGATGAAGTAGGTTGTTTTTCTAAAGCATATATTTGTACTTCACCAGAACTTTTTTCATAAATTGTAATAGGACAATTTCTATCAAATATAAAATCAGGAGTTGTTCCTGTAAGATATTTAATACCTTTTTCCAACAAAGTATCAATGAATGCCTTTTTTAATTGTTTACTACCCGTTATGTAATATTGTTGTTTGTTTTCCATTTTGTTTATTGTTTTTGAGTTAATTAATAAGTATGTACTATTTCTGTTTTTACAGTTTTACCTTTTGTAGTGATTTTTAGTATTGCTAATTTAGTAAAAGAATTAACTTTTTTAGCTTGTTCAATAGTTTTAAATAGATCACCTATTGAGTTTGGATAAACATTACCATATAACACTGTTTCTGGTGTACCATCAACTAACATAAGATGAAATGTATTAGTCAATGTGTTTAAAGCAACACCACTATATTTATGTTGCCTTTTTATACAATCATCAGATAATGTGATGATTTTATCTTCATATACACACCAATACCTAGGTTTTTCACCATTAGCATACCTGACATTTTCAGGCTTGTTTTTAGCCACTTCTAAGTCAAAAGGTATCAATACCTCACTTACAGATTTAGTGTCTTGTTTTGGTTGTAAATTGTCATTTATAAAATCAACAGCACCTATAATTGTATAATTATTAGGATGATTCAAAGGACAATGAGCAGCTTGTAAATAATTACCAATATCTTCAACTAATAAACTAGTTCTATTTTTTGACCAATTATAGTGATTTCTTTTATCACCTATAATACTCATTACCTCTAAATATAATTCTTCTGTGGGGCAATGGATTAAAATATCCTTATTTATTATGTCTTGTAGTTTCATATTAAAATATGTTATGGGGTTTTTGATTTTTTACTCTGTTAATATATTTTTGTAATTGTGATGTTTCAAATAAAAATCGTTTGTTTAAATCAAAATATGCATCATTAGGCATATTAGTAATTCCTTTGTGTGGTCTTTTACCACCAATTAAATTTCTATTATAAGCTTTTGGTTTCATATAAAATTATTTAAAAAATTGATTAACCAGCATTAAATGAAGCACATATAACACCTCGTAGAATTCCTTCTGTAACAGTACCTATTAGTTCCACATTAACAAATTCAGGACTAGTCCAACCACTATTACTCCAAAGTTCAAATTTAGAACCATCCAGTCTAATTCTCCTTCGTTTTTTAAAAAATAATACCTGGATGGGAATTAGACTGGATGGATATTTTTTGCATCAATTCTTGTCTCATTTTTTTTTATTTTTTGTTGATACAAAGATACGTAATGTTTACCACTTTTCAAAATTATTACAGAAATATTTTTGACTATTCCAGCCATCTCTCCAAGAATCATAATCTGGAGTACCAAACTGATATGGATTATCACTTAACTGTTTGTTTCTATGCCAAGCAGCGGCACTCTCTTCGTAGGATTTCATATTATTTATTTTAATTTTCTGGATGATCTTTAAAAACCCATATCCTGTATATTTGTTTATCACTTAACTGACTTAACCGAATAAGGGTCGTATCATACATATTTGGGTATTTATAATTAGGCCGTTTACTATTCCATTCTCTTACCTTTTCGTAATGTAATTTAAAATTACGTTTTTCATCAATTGATAATGACTCCCACCATGGTTTATATGATGCAATCATACCTTCCCATTTTTCTGGACTATGTTTTCTCATATTAGTTCATCAAATAAACAAATAACAAATAATATTATTATCATAACAAAAGATCCTAATGATAACACTATTCTAATATATAAACTTTTACCATCATCTGGTTTACCAAAAATAATGAAAAAAGAAATAAAACATAAAAGTACTCCGATTAAATATATAGACATAAATTAATTTTAATAAGCATCATTATAATCTGGTAAACTATTTACATCATCTAAATAGCGACAACCATATTTATTTTGTTTTTCTTGCTCAAGTTCATATTCTGATATAACAATAAAATTATAAAACCCGTTATGTATGGCAACCTCAAGCATATCACCCAATTGCTCATCATTAGCTGTTTCTATTTTCTTAAGTATTGCTTTTATTGCAAAATCTCTTGTTACGTAATGTGTTGATTTTATAGACATTTTTTTTTAATTTAATGTTTCTATAAGATTAGCCATGGTTGTAATAAAACCAATCATTTTATAGACTAAAGTAGGTGTGTGGTATAAATTGGTTGTTTTCGCATATATCTCCTCATTATCATTTTCACGACCCATAACACCTAATAAATTATTTTCCATAATATCTATTTTAACCATATTAAAACAATTTACCCCCATTTTACCAAGATTTTTTGACATGAATGTAGAATAAATATATCCAAAATCACCTACGAGAATTCTTCCACCGCTGGTTTTTTCTAAACAAAGTTTAATTTGTTTACCATCAGGAAGAGTAAACGGTGTTATTATATCATAATAATCATCGTACTTTTTTAACGTATAGTGTATACCTAATACTTTTTGTAGGTCATCAATCATTTCTAGAGTAATATCAGTCATTATAATAAATTTAATAAATTTTGAAGTTTTTCTTTTAATTCTAATTTTTTTTCAATAACAAAAAATCCATTAGACTCACATTCAATTATATCAGCAACTTCATCAGTCAGTTTATCAGCTATCAACATATTTGATGATACATTTGATAAAAACAATGGCTTTAATAATGCATTGATACATTTTTTAACAGCTTCAATTTCTCGTTCACATTTGGTTTCAACCCAGCTCCAGTCACCAGTCAATAAAGAAATAGTTACCGTTTCTTTTTTATCAAACATATCAAGACCATTAATTATAATACTCACTGATCCTGATTTATCACCGTATATATTACTAATTGAACAAGTATAAGCCGAAGATCCGTTAAACAACCCACTAGAACTGTCAAATTTAAATCCAATTGTCTTTAAATAATCAATAACACAAAATTCAACAAAACAGCGTTCATTAAAAAGTGGCATATAATTTTCTGAATTATATGGAAGTGATTTAACATAAAGATTAATCTGTTGTTCCAATTCTTCTATTGAATTAACAGGGGAATTATCATGTTCCTGAACATAAAACCCATTCTCACCTTCATATATTTTACAAAAATACTTACGGGCTAATCGATTACCATGTTCTGTCTTAGACCAAACTAAATATCCACCAATATGTTGGTCCAAATCGTATACTTTACTAATGTCTTCTATTGTCATCTTTTAACGTATAAAAATTTTAAAATAATAAATGTTATCCTCTTTATTATTCATCACAATATCAACAAGTTCTTCCCTCATTTTTATTGCTGTTTGAATGTTAGCTAATTTAGTGTCTTGCGTCTTTGGGTATAATAGTATTGTCTTGCCATTAGATATTATTTCAAAAACATCATCTATTGTATTTCCTATAATATCAATAGAATCAATCTTAATAAGTGTACCAGCATTTGCATTTAAATGTTTTGGTAATTCAAGCCATTTTGCCATGTTATTTTTTTGAATCTGCTACGTCTTTAATATAGTTAACTAATGCGCTATAAAGCCACGTTATTGAAACAAGCGTTAAGAATGCTGAACCAATATTGTATTTATGACAATTATATACTTCATATGGAATATAGTTTCATATTCTTTTTATTATATATGTGGTAAGTTATCGATATCAAGTTCAATTATTTGGTTTCTTTCTTGAATCATTTGATGTGTTTCTGGAGAACATTTAACATATAGCCTTGTATCAGCAGATAATGTACTAGTGTCAAACCTAAGTCTTTCCTCATTCAAATACATACCTTCTTCAAAAATAGGAGAGACAATAACACCACGTTCACCCCTATCTTCAATTATTAACACCTCAGTTAGTACTAACTTTCTAGTGTAAGGTGAAATACATTTAGCAAAATAAGCCATATATTTATCTGTTTTGTTGATACAAAGATATGGCTTATTTATTTACCAACAAAATTTTAGTACAAATATTTAATTACCTCAAGCATTAAAAAGAATTTATCCGTTATACTACCACCAATTTCAATGAAATTATAACCCCTGTTTATCATCTCAGCTTTTATAACTTCATGGTGTTCATACCTTTCATTTATAAATCTCCTGGTTCCATCCTGATCTGGTTCCATGTGTGGTTTCAATAGAAAATAAAAATCATATTTTTTACCAGTATCCAATTTATCCTCCAAATACCTATACACAATATCATTTTTATTCTCAGGAAAATACATTCTATAAAAAATAAAAGTGGTCAAATCCTCTGTATCACAAAATAAAAAATTATTCGATTGCAATAGCATTGCATCCTCAATCACTTGTCTCCCCTTAGCAATCCTCATAAAATCATGCGGATCCAAATTACCATTATTTTGTTCATATAGAACCCTACCATATTCATAAACATGTCTGGTTTTATAAAATGTCGATATCATCTCAGTTAAAGTGGATTTACCAGATGATTCAGTACCCATAATGGCTATTCTTTTGACAAAATAAGGCTTAACAACATCTGGGATATATAACCAGTACTTGAAAGGGTTATCCCTTATTTTAGTACCAGAAATGGGTATATATGAACGTGATGTATCCAATGTCCTATGTGCTATTCCTAATTTATCTGCATATATTGCACCATAATCCTCTGAAGAGAAAATAACATCAATATCATCAGGGCACAAATTTTTGGCAATATTACACCAAATTTGCCAAAAATTTGCATCTTCTTCTGGTGTTTGAGGTACTTCATCAGTAAGATGCTTTATTGTCAACCTTGGTTCGAATTTGAATATTTCTTTAGCCCATTGATACCTTAATTCACCTGGTATTGGTTCCGATTTCAATGACCCCATAATAAGTGTAACTTTTTCACACTCATTTAATGCTGTTTTTATAAGATGAATATGACCATTATGTATTGGCATCAATTTTGCTACTATGAAACCACTTTTATATTTCTTTTCCATTCTTTGTATCCGTAATAATTAAGTATTAATAAAATTGTATATAACCCTGATGATAGATAATGACCCGATTCAATAAAAAACCAAATATAAATGATATTTGCAACAGCCCAAAAATACCAGTTTTCTATTTTTTTTAAAATTAATAATATTGTAGCCCATAAACTAATCGATGCCGTTATTGAATCAAATTTTGGGAATGATGACCCCATCATGGTATCGATTATATATAGAAAAAATGATGTAATTATGGTTTGTGAAATAAAGATAGATAAAAGTGTTTTATCTTTTAATTTTGTCACATCTTTTTTTATTACAGTATTCCAATAATAAACACCAAACATATTTTGAATAATGAAAAGTATTTGCAGCCATGCGTTAATATTATTAGTATCATTAACAAATAACAAAAAATAAAAAAAACATCCCACTATTCCTGTTGTCCAACAATGTATATTTTGTTTTATTGTTAACCATACAGATAATAAACTAAAAAATACCGCTAATATTTCAATCATATTTTAATCTTAAGCGTCAGTGTATAATTTGATAATTGACCCACATAATATAATGCCGTGGTTGATATTCCAGCTGGAATATAATACTTTGTGTTAAGTATATTATTGACCTTGAAAGAGATTTTAAGATTACCTAGTTTTGCATCGATAAACCCATTAACAATATCATATGGAATACTTTTATTATAAAACCCTAACCCAATATTCATTGATGATACATACTGACCAGTCACCCCAATATCAATTAACTTTCTTGTATATATTACACCAACATTACCAATAAAATTAGGCGAAAATGGTATTTCATTCAATACGGTATTAATACTGTATGATAAATCACTATGCTGTACAGATGCATTACCAAACAAATTAAATTTCCCTATTTTCTGACTAAATGTTAATTCAACACCACTCCTTTTAGTCGTATTGATAACTTTTTTGTTCATAAACCCAGAATATGGATCGAGAACACCAGTAGCAACATACTCATTATGTATTAACATAAAATACGTGGTAAATGATACTGTTAAATCATTAAATTTATAGTTATCCCCAACCTCAATATCATACACCAACTCTGGATTCAATTTAACTGTATCGTACTGTAAAAATTTTGTGTTATCTGGATTTCCAAACCTATATGCTGTATCAGACTGTATAATATTCTGAATCATATCTGTGCGTGTAGGTTCTCTTTGTGTTATACCAAAATTTGTATATAAATTATGATATCCACTCTTAATATTAAATCCAACCTTTGGATTCAAAAATAACCAATTATATGTCTTACCAGGATAAGCATTAAACCACACATCCCTACCCTGTATATCATAGAATAAACTAAAATTTTCTTTCTTATTAAGACCTTTTAAATATAATATAAAATCTTCTTTATGTCCAGTATTGGTATAATATTGACAATTTTGTGGATAATCATAAAAACCCCCATTATCATACCCAAAATGTGTTCTTGTATATATATTATAACTAATACCTATATTTGTTGTGGTTTTATTATGGTCAATAACCATATTAGACATTGTCCCAACTTGGTTTGATTTAACCCCAAATAATATATCAGATGTATTATATGTACCATTAATATATGTATAGTACATTGTTGTATTAAACCTTACTTTATTATTGGTATAATTTAACCAATTAATGGCTATCATACTTTGTTTAAATGTATCCTTATCACTAACCGAATTTAGATTGGTTTTGTAATAGCTATCAATCATCTGTTTAGGAACACCATAAAAAGCTAACTGATTATGGGTTATTCCGTATATCCCATATATTTTAAATGAATTATGTTTTTTAATAAAACCAGCTGAGTAATATATTGAGCCACCGCTATTATTGCTATGGTCTTTATAACCCTCATTGTTAATGTATGCCCCCCCAAGTTGTATACCGAAACCATTCTTATTTAGCCCAGATGACCAAAACAAATTGGATGCTTGATTATCTTGTGTACTTTTAACCAATCCATTAATTTCCAGTGTTTTTGCTGAAAGTGATTTTGTTTCCATATCAACTGATCCCGCAATTGATGTGTTTCCATATTTAGATGAACCAATACCTCTTTCAATGTTTATTGATGAAAGGTAATTATATACTCCAGGTATATTACTAAAATATAAACCTTGATCCTCCATCTCATTCAATGGGATTCCATTTATATTGAAATTAATACGGGTTTGATCCAACCCACGGATACGCATATATGAATATCCATTTCCTTCCCCATTATCACTTTGAGCATAACTTGATGGTGATGCTTGTGATACAACAAAAAACGGATCTTTTTGTTGATTTAAATAATCCATACCATAACAACTTATTTTTGTCTGTGTTATGGGTTCATCCTTATGATTATTTATTCCAATTATCTGAACATCATTTAACAATGAATCAGTTTGAGCATATGTCGATGTAAATATTAATACAAAAAGTATTGTTATTATGTTTTTCATTTTTATTTTTTTAATCGTTAAAAATTTTTGTTTCTTTATTTAATTCAAACCATTCATCCAATGTAAAAACATGGGTATAAATGCTTTTTAACTCTTTTTGTTCTATATATACACTATCGAATAATCTAAAACTATTATTATTTTTGAAATATTCATCATCATATTTTTCAAATAAATCGGATAAAAATTTTTCTTTTGAATTATAATTAAATGTTATTCTTGAGTCAATACCATACTCATCCCAGCAAGCGTCAAAAACCAATTTAGTTTCATTGATTGATTCTGGGTTTTCAAAGTTAATATAGTTTCCATCAGAATCGTATTTATAATCATAACAACTACCTTTTGAATCTTCATAATGAATACAATTTCCATTGGAATCATATTCTTGTTTATACCAATAACCATTTGATTTTTCATAATAAATTATATTACCTGATGAATCATATTTAAATTTAGACCAAAATCCATTTGAATCCTCATAATAGATTAGTTTATCATTTGAATCATATTCATGTTTTTCCCAATAACCATCTGAATTTTCAAAATAAAGTTCATTACCATTATTATCCTTAATTATGTATGGAAACTCTGTTATACCATTTTGTTGTGCAAGTGTCATTATTTTTTAATTTTGATATTTGAAACGTTTGTACCAAATTTTTCAGCTATTTGTTCCAGAGTTAATTCAATAACCTTTGATCTATTGAGGATAATAGATCCTCTTGAATCTTCAAAATAAATTTGATTACCAAATGAATCATATTCTTGTTTTGACCAATATCCAGTTGACTCTTCATAATAAATTATATTATTATTTAAATCATATTCATATTTCCACCAATTCCCTTTTGATTCCTCAAAATAAATGGTTTTACCATTATTATCCTTAATTTCATATGGGAAGTCTTTTATTCCCAAAAACTGAGCAATTGTTTTATTATCTTTCATATTAATTTATTTTTAAAATCTTAGTGGTATTAGAATTTATTTTTTTATAAAGTTTTTTATCCGCAGCCATTATTTGATTATATGAAGGAATAATCTCTCTCATTTTTTCCTCCCAGTCATATGACCCCATTTCTGAGAAAGATTTTTCAATAATATCAATTATGATTGATACTGATGTGGATGCACCTGGTGACGCTCCCAATAAACATGTTAATGACCCATCAGAAGATATAACTGTTTCAGTACCAAATTTAATAATCGGTTTATGATTTTCATCTGTTTTAATAACCTGAACCCTTTGACCAGCTGTAATCAATTCCCAATCCTCATTTTTGGCATTAGGGTAGAATTTCCTAAGTTCATCCATTTTGTGATTAAAAGAAGTTAAACTTTCTTTTATGAGGTATTTTACCAGCGACTTGTTTTTATAAGCACTAACCAAAAATGTTTTTATGTTACTCGGATGCAATGTTTTAAAGAAATCAACCCAAGAACCATTTTTAAGCAATTTTGTTGACATTCCAGGAAATGGACCGAACAATAATCTTTTTTCGCCATTTATTATCCTTGTATCCATATGTGGTACTGACATTGGTGGGGCACCAACTGATGCCTTACCATATACCTTAGCATTATGCTGGTCAATAACCCCCTTATTTTTACACATAAGAAATTTACCACTAACTGGAAGACCAGCATATCCTTTTGACTCAGGAATACCAGTTTTTTCCAACAATTTTATTGAAGCACCACCAGCACCTATAAAAACTCGTTTAGATATATATGTGTTTTTAATTAGAGTACCATTTGTTTTAGTAGATATTCTCCAAAAACCAGAATTATAATCATGTTCTGTTATATATCTTTTTTTGATATCAGTAACAGTAACGTTATTATGTATATCAACCCCAAGATTCTTAAGATTATTAAAAATCTTTTTTGTTATTACCCCAAAATTAACATCAGTTCCAGCTAATGATCTTGTTACTGAGACATCTTGATTATTTCGCCCATTTTCTATCAATGGTATCCATTCAGATATTTTTTTGGGGTCATTAGAAAATTCCATTGACTCATAAAAATGATGTCTTGACATCACGTTTTGCCTAAACTTTAGATACATTGAATCGTTATGGTTATCAACGAAACTCATATGTGGCATACTATGAATAAATTCCTCTGGTTTCAAAACATGATTTTCAACCAAATAAGACCAGAATTGTTTTGAAACCTCAAAAGCTTCGGTTATTTCAATTGCGTGTGCCAGATTAATCTCACCATCAGGACTATCAGTGAAATTTAATTCACATAAACCAGCATGACCTGTTCCAGCATTATTAATTGCATTTGAAGACTCCATGGCCATTTCTGGCATTGCTTCAATAACACATAATTTAATACCAGGATTAAGTTCCTTAAGAATCTTGGCATAGGTGGCAGACATAATCCCCCCACCGATAAATATCATATCGTACATATTATAGTATTAAAAGATCAACATTAAAAGACCTGTTTATATCAGTTTCATTCGAAGTGATTCTTACTTCTTCTAATTGAAAGTCGTTACTAACACAAACCTTATTAAAAGATTTTAGTAACGACTCAATTGCCATTTCAGTTTCAAGTTTAATATTCTGTAACTCCTTAGCTGTCATAATTTTTTTATTTCGTTGATACAAAGATACAACTTTTTTTTGAATAACCAAATTCGATTACCTTTGGTCTATTATCCCTAATATATCCATTTGATTCCTCATGATAAATTTCATTACCATTTGAATCATATTCTTGTTTTGTCCAAAACCCATTTGA
>JGI24890J29729_1001199_pt1 | contig 12375 bp, 21 predicted proteins | sample FreactcultureFD7_FD_29729 | JGI IMG/M metagenome (IMG submission 29729)
TGGGCACTCGATCTGAAATCCTCGGAACCAAAGAAGCCCAAGAAATGTTGAAACAGGGTGAGAATGAACGGAAAGCGTTGCAAGAGCGGAAAGAACGACAGAAAGCAAGATCTGGGAATCGGGAGGCAGAGAAGGAGGGAAAGGCATTGATCGAGTTGAGGAATGTGAATATCGTTTATGGTAGGAAGGGGGAGACGGAGGAGAGGCCTGTCTTGAGAGATGTCAGTTGGACTGTCAGGGAGGGAGAGAAGTGGGTGTTGGCAGGCCACAATGGTAAGTATTGATTCGCTTGTCTCGACTTGGTTCGGAATTGACGAGTTCAACTTTCTTCATTTTCGCTTGATCTTGTTGAGTAGGCTCTGGGAAGAGCACGCTACTATCGGTAATACTGGGAGATCATCCACGGTCGTTCACGGAGGATGTGACTTTGTTTGACAAACCTCGATACCGACAAGCTACCGCAACCAGTAAGCTCTACCGCTCTTCTTCATGCAACATCAAGGCTACGTGAGTACTTATGCTCTTGACTCAACAGTCCAGGAGAGCATCGGACATGTTAGCCCCGAGATCTATAACGCTTTCCCTCGCAAATATGGTGAACAAGGATTGACCGCTTACGATGTGCGTTCCGTTCTCGCTGTAGCCCATGAACCATGCCCTCCCTGACACTCTCACTCTTCATAGGCTATCGTGACCGGCTTCGAATCGATCTTCTCCTATCGCAAACCGACCCCTTTTCAATCCGACTCGATCTCCTCCCTCCTGTCGACCTTCTCCCATCCCCTCTTGACACCTTCTTTCCTCTCCCGTCTCTTCGCCGAATTGACACCAGGCGAACAATCCCTAGTCCTCCTCCTGCGAGCACTCGTCAAACAACCGGAACTCTTAGTTCTCGACGAACCTTTCCAAGGGATGGATAGTGAAACTATTCGATGCGTGCAGAGGTACCTCGAGGAGGGGCTGAGTGAGAAGCAGAGCGTGATCATCATCAGTCATTTCGAGGAGGAAGTTCCTGACTGCGTCGATCGAAGATTAGAACTAGAGGACGGGAGAGTCAAAGAGATTATCTAGATTTATGTCGTATATATGTTATTGTAGCATAGCTCGCCTGACCTGGGTACTCTGAACAATCGAGCGGCCGATGAGAGCTGCGAAGTGAGAATTGGCCAGTAGAAACGATATGCGATTACTACTAATTTAATCCCGGTTTACCCATTCTACAGTCCCTTCTCCCTCCTATACTCTTCAATCTGTTCGATACTGATCATCTTCAATCCGTACTTTCTCGCGAAAGCGAAACAATCGTCCCTCCTCGCCATTTCACCATCCTCATCGTCCGGTTTGACCAATTCACAAATGATTCCCGCTGGTGGTAGTCCCGCCATCTTACATAAATCTACGGTCGTTCACTCTCCTCTCAATCAGCGCTGGCCTACGAAAGGTAGGAAAGAGAGAGAGACAGAGAGAGCAGGGAGAAGTGTACCGACTGAAGCTTCTGTATGACCTTTTCGTTTCAGTACCCCACCTTCTACCGCTCTCAAAGGTACCAAATGACCGGGTCTGTTGAAATCTTCTTTCTTTGTCGTTGAATCGGCCAACTTCCTCGCAGTCAACGCTCTGTCATGTGCCGAAATTCCAGTCGTCGTACCTAAAAAACAATCTCACACTTTCCCTCTCGTCAGCTCTGCCATTTTCTACAAAAGAGGGGGAGTGCATGACTTGCCATGTACATAATCACAAGTGATAGCATAAGCAGTTCCATTCCTATCCCTATTCTCTTCTACCATCATTTTCAACTCCAACTCCTCCAACCTCTCCCTTTCCAAGCAGACACACACGAACCCACTCGAGTGTCGAATCAAGAAACTCATCATCTTTGTAGTAGTGAGAGAAGCGGCACAAATTAAATCTCCTTCATTCTCCCGATCCAGGTCGTCTACTACTACGACGAATTCACCGGCTGCGATCGCTGAGAGTGCAGAGGATACCGTGTCTAGTTGAAGACCGGATGAGGTAGTCGTTGGAGGTGGAGATGAGAGTTCTTGAGATGGAGATGAGTCTTGCTGTTTCAGAGATGAAACGAGCGAGGAAGGAGCTGCGGCGAACGCTGTACCACTTGATGCTAGTGCGGCCATCTTGCAATGCGTGTGATTCGGGTGAAGGAGTGATGGGAGAGCGAGAGCAAGGTTGCCTTTCTGAATCATTCGGCTCAGTCATGCTTCGCAACCGGTCGAATTACTCATCGTTTACTCTTTCGGTCGTCGACGACTGGTCACACGCAATACGATGGAACAAAGTCCTTGTGCATTGCTGAAGAGCCCTTGCAAAAACAATTCGAACTGAACTTGACCCCTATGATTACTTTCTCGTTCTCCTTTCCTCTCCCCTGCCCTATTTGAAACCCTTCTCGACCTCTACCAAACGATCGACAGTCCTCTCCAACGTATCCTTCCACTCCCTGAAACCTCCCATTTCGAGAACTTCTTTCGCAGGTGTACAATCCAATTTCGCAATCGGTTTACCCGCATCTCGGTCAGTCTTCGGTAGTTTCGGAAGGCGAGATTTGAGTTCTGGACGAGCAGTCGACAAGTGTCGAATAGCCTTCATGAGGGAGACGTTATCAAGTCAGTTGGAGAATGGAGAAAACTGAAGAAAAAAGGGGGACTTACATCTTCCCAAGTGAATGAACCACCACAAAGTAAGAACCTCTTCCCCCTCACTTGATCCTCTTGACACTCGATCACCCTCCTGTGTGCTTCAGCGACATCCTCGGTCGCACAAAACAAAGGTAATCGGTTCCCGGGACATTCCCTTCCTTCCTCACCGTTGATCAATGCGTAGATCGCTTCACTCGACGTGTTGATCGCTTCACGAGAAGTGATACTCTGGAGGGGTGGACTGTAGATCATGGGCGGGTTGAGGGCTGAAATGACCATCTCGGGATGTTGGGAACCAAAGTTGTGCGCCGCACGCTCGGCGAGAGTCTTCGAGGCGGAATAGACGAATGCACCAATCTTGCCAGGTTCAGTGGCTTCCTCGAGAGTGGTAGGGTTCCAATCATCCTGCATCAAGAGGTTAAACATTAGCTTGTTTATGTTTCATTGAGATTGAAATCTCTTTCGGCTCTAGCTCCACCTCGATCACAATATCGACAGTTGATGTATATTCACCAAAGAGTGGGTTGAAAGTAGGGTTACGAGGGAGGGGAATGGAAGGGGAAAGGACAAAAGGAAGAAGTGGGAAAAAAAGAGTCACACTCACGGAAGTATAAGTATAATCCCTCCAAGGACCACCTTTTGAGAAGTTTGTAACTGCCGCGAAACTACTAGTGATGGCGACTCTTTTGATGCCCAATGACTAAGCTCAATCTCGCTAGAGAAGTCAGCGAAACTTTATCGGATCTGCAAAGGAACGATTCGAGCGTTTTACCTTTGCGGTTTTCAATACGGTTAGAGTACCTTTGACAGCAGGATCTATAAAGTCTTTCATAGGATCTTGTACGCTCAACTGATCTATGTAAGTCTCTCGTAATCAAACTGTGAGTATTCCGTTTTATCCGACTCACAACCCCAAGTTGGAAGAAAGCTCACAGGGACTCGCCGTATGAAGCACTGCATGACATCCTTTCATCGCCTCTTCGAGTCCTTCCCCAGTGACTAAATCTTTCACTTGGAACAACTTGAGTCGATCTTTTTGATCCGGATAACGAGAGAGGATCTCTTCTGATTTCGAGAGGGATCTGATAGTGCCATGTACGGTGTAGTTGTGAGAGAGGAGGTCGGATATGATATAGGAGGCTAGGAAACCTGATGCACCTGTTGCCCGTCGAGGAGGGGGAGAGAGAAATGGGAGTGAGTGGGGAAGGAAATGATAAGGGATAGTGAGCAGAGACGTAGAGAGAGAGGGAAACGAACCGGTTACGAGAATAGTCTTTGTCATCTCTTGTATAGCTTCTTGCACGTGAGTACGATTAGAGTCGAGTCGTGCGGAGTGCCAGAGTTCGAGGAGACGAAGAAGCGGAACACTCCTCCTTCTGACACCTACCAGCTCACTGCGCAGAGCCATGTCTACTACTCATCCATTATCAGATGATAGCACAACTCAACCACCTTCGAATAAACGTGCTCGACTAGATTCCCCTTCATCAAGCAGCAATCTCATCTCGAATTTTCCTCACCTCTTCAACACTCCTACTGGGTTATTCAATGTATTGGCACCTACTTTGGGAAAGAAACCTGCAGAGGAACCTCAAGTAGGTATCACTCAATTCGTAGATGAAGAATCAAAATCTTTCTCAGGAATCATCAAACACAGGTGCGCTTTCGTTGGAACTGCTTATCTCCAGTCCAACGCTTGCTGATAATCCGCTTCATCACGAGCCCACAGATTCACAGATTTCTTGGTTTACGAAGTTGGAGAAGATGGTAAAGTAGTCAGATTGACAGACATTAAAGGTCCCATCCAAGACAAGAAACAGAGGAATCAGAAAGGGAAACAGCAACAACAACAACAGGAAGGTGACAAACAGGGAGAAAGTAAATCAGAACAAGTAGTCAAGAAACCCGAAGAAGCTCCAGTAAGTTTTTCCACAAGTTTAAACTTGCTCTCCTCGCTTCCCACCTCTAAGGTTCATCCCTTCAAACTAGGCACCCGAACTACCCTTATGGAACGACACGATCTCTTCTTCTTTCGAACCCTTACTCACTCCCGCCAAACTAATCGAATTCTCCCAATTCCTCCTCTCCGGATCCCCCTTCCTCCACCCCGCTCCGAAACCTACGAAAGAAACTCCAGGAATCCCTCAATTACCAACGTTCGAGTCGTCCCCGATCGAGGACAAGAATTTGAGAGGGAAATTCCATCAGTCGATCAGACAACATTTTGGTGGGAGGTTGGTGAGTGCTCATAAAGAGTTTGAGGGGGGCGATGTAGGGATCGAGGTTAATTGGGTTAAAGGAAACGCTCGTGGAGGGAAGAAGAGAGGTGGTGGTAATGGTGGAGGAGGGAGGGATAGAGATAGAGGTGATGAACAGGAATTGAGAGAGAATAGAGGTGAGCGCTCACAATCAGACTGCATCGATTCTTCTGAACAAGAAGGGCTGCTGATGAAGTGTTGTATCCGGGTCTACAGCTGAACAAAAAGCCAAACTCGACGCATTGCCACCTTACATAATCTTTACTTTGCTCAAGACGAACAAAGAATCTCACGATGCCCTTTCAACCCTCTCGCGTTACTTCAACTGCACATCCCGTGAACTAGGGTTGGCAGGAACGAAAGATAAACGAGCGATTACGGTACAACGGGTGACTTTGAAGCGAGGAAAGAAAGGTTGGACTGCAGAGGACGTGTGGAGGGTCGCGAGGAGTGGTGGAGGTGGAAGAGGCGGGTTTGTCGATAGGAACGTGAGGATTGGGGACGTCGGGTATAGCGATAAAGGGTTAGAGTTGGGAATGTTGAAAGGGAATAAATTCGTCGTTACTTTGAGGTGAGCTCGACTCTTTTTCATCATTCTGGAATCGCACTCGAGAATACTGAAACACTTCTCAAATTGTATAGGGACATTGATCCTTCATCGATTCCAACGATTCATTCCTCATTGTCCTCGCTCTCTTCAAACGGTTTCCTAAACTACTACGGCATGCAACGATTCGGTACCGCTCCCATTCCCACTCACTTGATCGGCCTCGCACTCCTTCGATCAGAGTGGGAGTTCGCCGTCTCCCTCTTGATGGAACCTAGGGAAGGGGAGAGTCAAGACGTGGCGGTTTCGAGGGGATTATGGAAAGAGGGAAAGCGAGCCGAGGCGAGGAAATCAATGCCTAGGAGATGTACCGCCGAGAAAGCGGTCATGGACGCTTACGGGCGCGGGAACGAGAAAGATCATTTGGGTGCTTTGAGTTCCGTACGTCTCCGATTCCTCGCTACATGCATCAATCTTTACTGATGTCGACTTCCTGAGTGTACAGATCCCGAAGAACTTGAGGTTGATGTACGTTCACGCGTGGCAATCTTACATCTGGAATCGATTAGTATCGGAACGAGTCAAGTTGTTCGGAGCGAAGGAACCTGTAGAAGGCGATCTAGTCTACGTTGAAGAGAGAGCTAAGGAAGATGAGAAGCAAGACGAAGCGAATGAGGATGGAGCTGAGACGAAGGAGTCCGGGAAAACTAGTGGTGAGCAGTCTCTTTTTTTCGCTATTTCATCTCCCAAANTCACCCCGCTCATCGTCCAACCTTGTGTGTAGATCCCTCTTCGGCGGAAGCTCAACAAGCATTCTACATTTCGACCTCTTCCCTCCCCAAAGTTCGACCCTTGACCGCCTCTGATATCAATTCGAAAACTCACACGATCTACGACGTCCTCCTACCCATGCCCGGATTCGCCGTCACTTACCCAGGTGGAGAGTTGGGAGAGATGTACAAGCGTGTGATTCGAGAAGATGGGATCGACCCCGAGAAGATGTGGAGGAAACAAAAAGAATACTCTCTCGTACGTTCTCCAACTGGTTCTATCTACTTTCCGACCTCGAGAGCTGATAGTATCAATGAACTGGCCATGTACAGGGTGGAACGTACAGGAAGATCTTGCATTTACCCGAACACGTTTCGTACAAACTCCTAGTCTCGACTTCATCCCAACAAGATTTGGCACAATCAGACGAAGACGTCTTACTCGAGAAGCCGGCGCTCAACATTCCCGAGTACGACGAGGAGACGGGATTGAAAGAAGGGGAAAGTTTGAACTTGCAAGTCGAGTTGGAGTTGGGTAGTTCGACATGTAGGCGCAGATTTCGACACGATCTATCACTGGCGGAGTGACGCTGATCGATTACCTCCTTCGTTCTACAGATGCGACGATGGCTTTGAGGGAAATTTTGAAGAGTCGAACGAGTGCGGCGAATCAAAAGAGCTTGACGAAAGAGATGGAGGGTCGATTAGGAACTGGTGCTGCTACCAACCACGGAACTGAAGTCGTCACTACCACAGCAGAGGACAGTGCTGAGCGGGAGAAGACGGTAGACCAAGCTGCGGAGGCTGAACAAGAGGGAGCGAAGATGCAGGTTGAATGAAGGAGGACAAAGGAAGCTTAGCTTGAACCCCGGACAGTTCTTCCTTCATGCTGTCTTTGAATCTATCGTCGCGGTGGGACCTCGCCGCACAGAAGTACACTCGCATTCGCAATACGATTTCTGAAAGAAATGTATAAATCGTTTCTACAATTTGACTCGTTCATCTCCGCCTGCTCCTACTTCTCCTCGATTTATCCGATCTATCGCTATCGCTCCCAGTGTCGCTTCCCGTCTCGCTTTCCGAATCATAGCTGTCACTCGTTTCTTCCTCCTTCTCCCTTCGTCTCTTTCTCTTCTTCTTCTTCTTTCGTACTTTGGCGTGCGAGTGTCGTTTCCTCAGTGGTTGATGTTGATGTCGAGAGTGATGGCGATGGCGAGGGAGGATGACGGGTGTAGGTGAAGAAGAGGATTTGAGCATTGTGAAAGCGAGGGAGAGGAAATAGAAAGTGCAGAAGAGTCCGATGGCTCTGCTCAATGTTGCTATCAGTCTAATCCGATATCTGCTCGTCTTCATAGTCGAAACTTACCCATAGTAGCCGTAAATATATGATTTGCCCGTTGCTCCGTACTTCTCCATTCCTAATTTTACCTGTACATACTGAGTGCTCACCGCAATCATCAACATCGTACAGAAGTAGTGCTGAGCAATGCGAGGAAAGACTCACGCCGATACCGATCAAGCTAACTCCGAGAATGATGTGAAGCCATGCTTTCAAAGCTCGTACTTGCGGTACTCCCGGAATCGCTGGTCCATGAGATTCGTGTGTCCACCATCCGAGGAAAACTTGAGCGCAGAGTAGACCGAGGAAGAAGAAACCAAGAGTCTGCGGAGAGTTGGAAAGTAGATGAGCGGAGATAGCAATTGCGAACGAGAATGATTTGAACGCACTTTGTGAGCGTAGGTACTCGTTGATGAGGCAGACTTGAGAGTTGTCGCATAGTAGGCTAGAGCGACTGCTCCTGCCGTGAGAGGGAAAGTGATCCAGGTTTGTCTGTGCTCATCCCGACAAATTAGCCACAAATAGGAGCGGCTGAATAAGTGAGAGAGTGCGCACTGAAAGAAATGCCATGGGAACTTGAAGATTGTCGTTCCTGGTGGTCCTCTACCGAACCGAGCGTAGAGTACATCGAGGGGAGCGAAGAACAACCTGTGATTACTCTTCCGCTCCACTTCAGCGCTGGCCAGGGCAAAGTGAATAGGATAGGTACTCACCAAGCTGAAGCAGCGCAAATCGCGTGTATCTTGATCACCGTCGCGTAGGAAAGAGCTCCTTCTGTCGTGCTGGATGAAGTCGAAGAATCGGAAGATCCAGTTGAAGTGCTGCCAGTCGCAGTCGAATCACTAGCAGGACTTCCGCCTGTTGCTTCCAACTCGCTACTAGACTTTGTCTTCGATGCGGACGCTGCTCCTGCAGCTTCTGATGATCCTCCCGCACTTTCTGTTTTTGAGCTTCCTCCCTTTTCAGATTTCGATGATCCCGAATCACCGCCAGATCCAGTTGGTACGTTGGAAGATTCTCCTTTTACCGGTGTAATAGGAGCTTCGACTGCCGAGGTGTCGGCCGTGAATTCGAGCGAGAGGTCGACGTAACTGTTTAGCAAAATACGAATTCAATCAGTTCCCCAAGTTGTCAAGATCTCGAACACAAGGTTCACGAAGCGAGAGCAGAGGTGACTTACGATCCACCCATATGATCTAGACCATGTTGCTGTAGCTCTGTATCTTGTTTATCGCTTCCCGGATTCTCGTCGCCCAACGCAAAGATGATTCCCTGATTGATCTCCCTCTTGAGTTCAAAGTTCGGCGCCGACGTGTACCCATCGACATCCGGATTCAGTGGTCTCGAAAAGGTAACCGTAGCCGGAGAATCTGACGAATCTGACGAAGAGAGTGAAGGAACGATGGAGAGGAGTCCAGTTGAGTCCGTCTGAGGAGGGTCGACCGCTTCGCCGAGAAGGAGGGGGAGTGCCGTAGTCTTCGCTCGTCGATGCGATAATGTCCAGCTTGAATCCGAGTTTGGCCAAACCATGACAATATCGGAATCACTCATCGAAGATCCTACTCCGAACCCTGCCCACCCCATCTCGCCCATCGAAGTATCGACCTCACAGCTGACTAGTACTGAAGTCTCATTCGAGAGTACCGTCAAAGTGAAAGCGACGGTCGTGAGAGTTTGACCCGTCGCTGTTCCTCCCAAGTAATCGATCAAATCTTGTTTCGATGGTGCTGATTGAACTGCTGTCGACAGTGAGAGAGTGTAGAGAAAGGCCGTTATGAGTCGAGCGAGAGCGATGGAGAATTGACCTCTAGATGGACACCTGGTAGAGAGGAGAGAGGGAGAGCAGAATCAGTCAACGCGCATCACCACGAGATAGATCGAAACGCTCACATAAGATCAGCACTTCACAGCATCGAGACTCAAGAAGAAGTGAAGAGAAGGAGTAAGAGAGACACTCAGAGCGAGAAACGAGGTGTGTCCTCTTAACCGGAACTCCGAAATTCCCGCGGCCTCGGACGACGAAGAGAAAGTGAAGCAAACGAGGTTGTATAGTGACAGCGAATCAATGTATAGGCAAGGAGTAGCGGATCAAAGCAAAAGAGAGAGAGAGAGAAGAAAGGTAGAGGGAATCGTCAAAAATGTATCAGGGGAGAGAGAGCCAGAGAGGAAAGGGAGTATAAGGGTTGAGGGGTAAACGTGAATGTAGTAAGAATGTCCGTGCGAGATAGATGTAGTAATGAGAGGGGTGCGAGTTGGGGAGAGCTGAAGGATGCTAAAAGAGAGAAAGGAGAGAAAGGGGAAGAAAAAGTCCATTTTATAGGTGGGATATCGAAGGAAGGGAGATAATCAAGCGAGTCTAAGGTTCTCGTCGAGTAAGCCGCTTTTACTTCTTGGCAATACCCTTCTGAAGTTTTCCACGTTTCGACCTGATTCCACCTTCTCCATCCCAGTTCTCAAACATTTCGCAAATAACCTCTCCGATCATCTTGCTGGGTAATTCAACGAGGAAGTGGAAAGCGATAGAGAGAGCGACGACGATGGCGAACATGGCGATCCAAGTTGAACCGAGAACGGAGGAAGCTGAAGCTCCATTGTTGGACATGTTGAGTGCAATGTCGGGAACGATGGTGTAGGTGATCGCTGGAGCCAAGAGGTACATTCCTGGTGCGAGTTTACCGAGGGTACGCATGACGATGTTTCCAAAGACGTTTTGAGCGAATCCGGAAGTTTCGATGCAGAACAACCAACAGGCGACAAAGATGGCATCGCAGAAGGTGATGTCGACGTGATCGGTAACGTTGATGACTTGCATTCCGTAGTTGACGTTGTCACGGATGACGGGAACCCATTGGAAGACGAGAGCGATGGCGATGAGAACGGCGTGAAGGGAGATTCGGAGGTAAGCGGGCCATCGAGTTCGGATAGTGTGAAGGTGACCGTGAGCGTGCATGTCGGCAATGACGAGACCGAGGATGGCGACCTGAGAATCAAAGGAGCAGGTTAGCTAGAGTCGAAGAATGAAGGAGAGAGAGTGCGAGATAGATTTACAAAGAAGTAGTTGTAAGTGGTCCAGGAGAAGAAGCAGATGATACCGTAGATCCAGTATCGAGCCGAGGACAAATTGCCGAGCATCATGTGAGTGCAGTAGACGGCGTAGGAAGATTGGAAGAACCAGGCGTTGGTCCAAAGGTTTCCAGCGAAAGTTTGTCCAGCGAGAGTATCGTATTCATAAGTAGTGAACTAATCGCAATTAAAAGTTGATGAGCGAACTGATACGGAGACAACAGAGTTTGAGAGACTCACGAGATCGAATACAAGGGTACAGTAACCAGCGAATCGACCAATCATTCCCCAGTAAGGTTCGTCCATCCCGACTTCGTTACAGTTGCTGGTTTGACCGTTTGCTCCGAGACCCCATTGGAGAGCGACGATAGCGAGAACGGGGAGGATGAATCGGAAAGGTCGAACGAGCATCGCTCGAGTGAGACGAGCCCATGAGATGAGGGCAGTGTTGGGTTTCGAAGCGTTAGGGGCGGAAGCGGAACCGGTCGAGTTGGGCGAGGGAACGTCCCAGAGAGGAGTGATGAGAGATCGACCGAGGAGGATGAGGAGGAAGCAGAGTCCGAGACCGTATGATCTGAAATGAAAGAACAGCAAGAAAGGTGTAAGCATTCATTCGAGATAAAGAGTAAATGAAAATAAAGGATGAGACTCACCGGACAATGTAGAGAGGAGAGCTACGTTGAATGGCAGAGTAATCACCGTCGGAGAGGGTAGCGTTGAAGAAGGTACCGTTGAGGACGACCCAGGCAGAGATGAATTTGAGTCCATCGAGGTAACCTAACCGAGGAAGTTTAACGTGACGTTCATCTTTCCCACTGTCTGCAAGGTTCGCTCCACTCCAAAGTCGGTAAAGTGCCCTCAATCCAGTAGGTTTAGGTCCACGACGGAAGGGAGCGCTGTTTTGAGAAGAGTTTCCCGAACTCGTACTCGGGGCGATGTATTCACCCAACTGATCCGCCGCTCCCAATCTAACTTTCTCATCCCTCATCTTCTCTTCTGATGGACTCATGACTTCTGATCCAGCGAGTGTAGGCGAAGATTCCATGTACATGGCATTGGCGAGGGGGTGAGCACTTTGAGTGCCTGCGGGGTTTCCTTGACCGTTGTATCCAAAAGTCGAGTATCTACTGTTGACGTTGGGAGGATTCGGTGAATAACCAGTAGCGGAAGAACGAGTCGCGGCAGGGTTCAAAGGGGAAGGGTTAACGAGGTTGGTGGCCGATCCGCGAGAAGAATCGTATCGAGGGAGGGAAGGGGTAGAGGCGTAGTTGACATAGGGCATCGTTCCAGGTTCTTGCTCGATCGACTGTTGAGAACTATTGGCCGAAGAACCTTGTCTAAATGGGCGATTTCCCTCTTGGAAATGCGAGGGAGGAGGATAGGAAGGATCGTTATTGTAAGCCATCGTTGGAACAACTCTTGAAGGGGTCTATGAGATATCACGATGATCAGTCAAGTATTTTAAGACTAGCTATACTATCTAGAAAGCAAGGAGAGGCTCACAGGAAGGGTAGAGAGGAAGGTTTGAGCGCGTAGTAATTGAAACCGTTCGATCGATCGATTCTCTTCAAAAGGCTGTTTAAGAGGTCGGTAGGTCGAGTGACTGGTTCAATCTGATCCTGCTGTTGAATCTACTGACTACCTTGAAGCTGTAAGAGGGTGAGTGGTCGAGTTGAGGTGAGGTGATGGGACAACCCAAGAATTTTTCCACCTCCTCCCTCCGCGAATTTGAAGTGAAAAA
>JGI24890J29729_1001200_pt1 | contig 12363 bp, 10 predicted proteins | sample FreactcultureFD7_FD_29729 | JGI IMG/M metagenome (IMG submission 29729)
AATATCGATCAGGCATACACCCGCCTCTTTTTCTTCCTCACTCAACACAGCAAGACTCGATGCGAGCGGCTCCAGTATAAGGTCTTCTATTTCGAGGCTTCCTCTTCTAACACATTTGTTTATATTATTAATAGCATTTGTCTGCGCCGTGATAATATGGAAATCCGCCTCCAGCCTGACACCTGACATGCCCACCGGTTCTTTAATCCCTTCTTCATAATCAACCATATAGTCCTGCGGCATCACGTGGATGATCTGGCTTCCCGGAGGCACTACCATTCTATACATATCTTGTGTGAGGCGCTCGACATCGTCTACCGTGATCTCGTCTTCTTTTGAAGAACGGGTAATGCCACCATGTTGAATAAAACTACGGATATGCTGACCGGCAATACCTACATTGACAACGCCAATGTCGATACCGGAATGATCGCCTGCTTCCTTGATGGCCTTCTGAATGGCGTGCACGGTTTTGTCGATGTTGAAAACAATGCCTTTCACAACACCTTCCGATTCGGCCTTACCCATACCGAGCACTTCGAGCTTGCCGAATTCATTTTTGCGGCCTACGATGGCGCAAATTTTCGTTGTGCCAATGTCGAGGCCGACTACTATTTTTTCATTTTCCATGGTTATGACTCAATTTTATAGTGGTTGTTATTTAAAATGTCTAATGCGTATAGTTTCATTCTTATTTTACTCTGCTACAATTTGTCCTTCGTATTCAAGCTTCACCCGGTGATAACGGTTCCAGCCTCTTGTCGGAAGAATTTCTTTGTAGAAGATTTTTAACTTTTTAAATTTTACTTCCAGGTTATCGGGTTTTCCGAACTCAATTTCCTCATCACCAACCTGTGTCAGGATTGTAATATTCCCTTTCGTATCGATATCGAGCTGTGCTATTTGTGCTTTCCAGAAATCATCGTCACGAATGATGTTGATCATCTCGACAAGCTGTTTTCCGTTCTCGCTCTTTTCAAGATTATCCTGTTGCAGGATCTTTCTAACGTACAGCCCACTGATCAATACGACACGCGACGAGAATTTGTCGGATGTATGCATGATCGTACCGTCTTCGCCTACGTAGGCATCGGGGCCATCGTTCCGAACGATCCGGGCGATCGGTCTTCTTAACTCCACGTTTACGACCAGGTTTCCTTTTAGATCCGTATACAATTGTGCGTCCTTAACAAACTTATCACTCCTGATACGTTTTTCAATTTCTTTCAGTCCTACCTTGCTCAGGCTTGCGCCCTTTATCGCTTCCTGATTGATCTTCATCAGATTCATAATATCTTGCTCATCGAGAAAATGATTATTGTCGATGTTCTCCAGTTTGATCTGAATATCCTGAACAACAACACTGCCTTGCTTCCGCTCGGTAAAGGCAATAAAGAACACAATCACCAGCAGTACTGCCGCAATTTTAATTTCACGCTTTAAATTGAAGTTGAATTTAAATTTCATATTTCTTATTCAACATTACTTTTATAGGCTCAATAAATGTATCGATGTCGCCGGCACCGATCGTAACCAATACTTCGATATTTAACGTTTCAAGTTTTTGCATCAGATCATCTTTATTGCACCGGATCTTTACAGGACTCGTAATATCTTTGAACAACATATCCGAATCGACACCCGGAATCGGCAACTCACGCGCAGGATAGATATCCATTAATAATACCTCATCTGCCATGCTCAGGCTTTTTGAAAAACCGGCTGCAAAATCCCGCGTACGGCTGAACAAATGCGGTTGGAAAATGGCCGTCAATTTCCGCTGCGGATACATTGATTTCATGGATCGTAAAAAAGCTTCGATCTCGGTAGGATGGTGCGCATAGTCATCGACATAGATCACATTCTTACCTTTCAAAATAAATTCAAACCTTCTTTTCACACCGGTAAATGACTCAAGCGCTTTCTTGATCATGGAAACACTTACGCCACACGCATGCGCTGCAATAGATGCCGCAACGGCATTTTCAATATTATGAAAACCGGGGACACCGAGCCTGATATGTTGAATCTTATCGAACCCGATCAGATCAAACTCAAAAAATCCGCTTTTGGCGGTTATGTTGCCGGCAAAAAATTGTCCCCGGCTCATGCTGTAAATATTCTTCGTTACATGCGTAACGTCACTTGCTAATTTCTCATCGATGGACTCATGTATAATAAGCGTGCCTCCTTTGTTTATCTGTTTGATAAAATCCTTAAAAGAAGTAATGAGACTTTCATGATCGCCATAAATATCGAGGTGATCCGCATCTGCCGATGTCACAATGGCAATTTCAGGAAACAATTTCAGGAAAGATCGGTCGAACTCATCCGCTTCGGCAACGACAATAGTGTTTTTCGTCACCTCACCCTCCATCACCAGATTCGATGCGTAATTGGTAGTGATTCCACCCAAAAAAGCTACCATGCTTTTGTTGGCCGTTTTTAAGATATGAGCCACCATAGAAGAAGTAGTGGTCTTTCCATGTGTTCCGGCAACGCCTATTGTTTTATATCCTTGTGAGATAAGACCGAGCACTTCGGCCCGCTTCATTATTGTATAGCCGTTATCTTTCAGGTAGTTATATTCCGCATGATCGTTTGGAATTGCCGGTGTGAAAATGACAAGCGTATTGTGTTTTCCGTTTGTCACTTCGATCGGTATGGACGATACACTATCCTCAAAATGGATTGACATCCCTTCGCTGCGCAGGGTATCTGTAAGTTTCGTTGACGTCTTGTCATACCCGGATACGTTCATACCGCTCTTGATGAACCACCGTGCCAAAGCGCTCATACCGATACCACCGATACCCAGGAAATAAATATTATTGTAATTCTCCAGCTTCACGCGTTGATCAGTTTTTCGATTTCCGTTACAATATCATTGGTGGCATTTGGTCTGGCCAGTTTTGCAATGTTCTCGCTCAGTTTTTGAGAGCGGTTATCATCAAATAATAATTTTAGCATTTCATCCACTAACATTTTCCGTGCATCTTTATCACTCACCATCAAGGCTGCATCTTTATCGGCCAGGGCTTTTGCGTTCTTCGTTTGATGATCTTCTGCCACATTGGGCGAAGGAACCAGTATAACAGGTTTTTTCGCAATGCATAACTCAGAAACGGCCAATGCTCCTGACCGGGAAACAACAACATCCGAAGCCGCATAGGCCAGGTCCATTTCTTTAACGAAGTCCTGCACGCGAATCTGCTTAAGATCGTATTGACTCAGCTTTGCGCTGTAATTATCATAGTATCCTTTGCCTGTTTGCCAGATCACCTGCACATTTGCATCGATCAGTTTTTCGATACCGCCCAATATGCTTTCATTGATCGTTCTTGCTCCAAGGCTTCCACCCACGATCAGCAATGTCTTTTTCGTATTGTCAAAACCAAAATGTCCGAGCGCCTGCGTCCGTTTATCTGCTGTATTTAAAATATCTTTTCTGACGGGATTGCCGGTCAGCACGATTTTGTCTTTAGGAAAGTAGTTCTCCATGCCTCCGTAGGCTACACAAATTTTGCTCGCCTTATTGGCAACCTGTTTGTTTGTTAAGCCTGCAAAAGAATTTTGCTCCTGTATAACTGTCGGTATCTTAAATCGCGTGGAGGCCAACATGATCGGCCCGCTGGCATACCCTCCTGTTCCAACCACAACGTTTGGTTTAAAGCTTTTTACGATCCGTGCAGCTTTGATATAACTAACAATCAACTTGAGCGGAAAAAGCAAGTTGGAAAGTTTCAGACTACGCTGAAGTCCGCTGATCCATAATCCGATTATCTCATAGCCTGCCTCAGGCACCCGCGTCATCTCCATTCTGCCTTGGGCGCCAACAAAAAGTATTTTCGCATCCGGATGCCGTTCGCGAAATGTGTTAGCAATAGCGATGGCCGGAAAAATATGGCCACCGGTTCCGCCACCACTGATAATTAACCGATATGGTAATTTTACACTCACTATAAATTATGCAGCATTCACCGCTACGTTTTTAGTATTCTCTTTAGTTTCAGTTGATGACCCTTGCTGTTGCCAGGCCTGATCCTGCTCGCCTCTGCTCACACTTAAAATAATTCCAATGGAAAGACCTGTGAAGACCATGGAAGTTCCTCCCATGGAGATCAATGGCAACGGCTGTCCTGTTATCGGACCAAGTCCTACCACTACGCCCATGTTTACCATTGCCTGACAGACCAGGTCAAAGCTCAGGCCCGCCGAAAGAAGACCACCAAACGCACGTTCACTATTATAGGCGGCTTTCATTCCCCGGTGAAGAAGAATTAAGTACAATACCAGTACTACGATGCCTCCAATCATTCCATATTCTTCGATGACAATGGCATACACGAAATCAGAATACGGATGCGGGAGAATATTTCGTTGATCGCTGTTTCCGGGCCCTTTGCCAACAACACCACCGGTAGCCACTGCGATGCGTGCATGTTTTGCCTGAAAGGGAAGCTCAGAACCATTGATAAAGCTTTCGATACGATGTTTAGCAGTTTCACCTCGCACACCAAATTTAATTGCCAGGGCACCGAACAAGACACCAACGAACACCAGCATGGCCAAATATTTTGTCGGCACTCTTCCGATAAACATGATGAGCATACACGTAATCAGAAGAAGCACAGCCGTCGACAAATTTGTAAGGGCGATCAATCCACAGATCGTCCCGCACCAGAACAAAATTGGAATAAGCGATTGTTTGATATCGTCTATGTTCTGCTGACTCTTTGATAACATGCTGGCCAGGTTCACAATTAGCGCCAGACTGGCAAAGTCAGAAGGTTGGAACGATCCAATGATCGGAATATGAATCCAGCGTGCAGCATCGTTCAAGCTAACACCATTCGTAAATGTATAGATCAACAAGGGAATACTAATCCATAACGCGAACTTGGATATTTTGGAATAGTAACGATAGTCGATCTGGTGGGCGAACCACATTGCTGCCAGGCCGATAAATACCGTTATGGTATGTTTTAATAGAAAACTCTCAGGACTTTGCGTGCGCTTGAATGCCAGTGTGCCAATTGAACTGTATACAACAAGTATGCTGATTAATGACAATGCGAATACCACCGCCCAGATGACTTTGTCGCCTTGCAAATTTTTGTCAGCCCAATCTTTAAATTTAGTCATGCTTCTATATTCTAACGCTTAGGTTCTACTGTCTAGCTTCTATTTATTTTCCACTTCTTTTTTCAGCTCTAACACTGCCGCTCTAAACTGATCTCCTCTATCCTCGTAATTTTTAAAAAGATCGAAACTTGCACATGCAGGAGACAATAAAACGATATCGCCTTTCTGTGCTTCACGCAAGGCCATGCGAACCAGTTCATGAACGCTTTGGGTTTCTTTTATAGTATGAACAACATCGCCAAAAGATTTCTTCAATTTGTCATTTTCTTTCCCAAGACAAATAAGGATGCGCACTTTCTCCTGCACCTGTCTCTTAATAATATTGTAGTCGTTCCCTTTGTCCACGCCGCCGGCAATCCACACCAACGGTTTATCAAAGCTGCCCAAGGCATATACCACTGAGTCCACGTTTGTCGCTTTTGAATCATTGATGAACTCAACATCGTTTATGATGGCAACGGGCTCCAGTCTGTGCGGAGCATTCTTAAAAGTTTTGAGGTTCTCTCTTATCTTCTCGAGGCTGACGCCTGCCAAAAAAGCCGCGGACACAGCAGCCATCGTGTTGATCAAATTATGCGGACCTTTTAATGTCGTGTCACCTTGCAGAATTTTGAATTTATCTTTCAAATTGAAAGCCATTTCCAATCCATCGAAATGCACAGGCACCGCGGCATCAACTTTCAATGAGACTGGAAGTGTTTTGGCCTGAATGCGCTGCGACGTTATTTCTTTACCGATTATTTCATCATCTGCATAATAAATGAAATGCTCCTGTGTACCCATATTCCTCGTGATTCGGAATTTGGAATTTATATAGTTTTGCAGATTGTACTCATACCGATCGAGATGATCGGGGGTGATGTTCAGAAGAACAGCAATCCAGGGTTTAAATTCCCTGATCCCATCAAGTTGAAAGCTGCTCATTTCGAGCACATACCAATCGTGCTTTTCGTTTGCTACTTGCCTCGCCATGCTGAATCCCACGTTTCCTCCCAGCGCAACATTAAAGCCCGCATTCTTCAGTAAATGATAGGTTAACAATGTCGTTGTTGTCTTGCCATTGGTACCCGTAATGGCGATAATTTTTCCATCGACGTAACGCGATGCAAATTCAATTTCATCAATAACCGGAATATGTGCGGCCTTTACTTTTTTAATGATCTCGGCTTTATCAGGTATTCCCGGGCTCTTTATAATAAGGATGGCGTTCACGATTTTTGATTCCGTATGACTTCCCTCTTCAAAGTCAATAGTATTGTCACCAAGCTCCTTTTTATACTTATCCTTGATCATACCTTGATCGGAAACAAAAACGTCATAGCCCTTCTTCTTCGCAAGAAGTGCTGCTCCTGTTCCGCTTTCGCCGGCTCCCAATATGACGATTCGCTCGGTCATTTAAGATTTGCGATTTTAGAGGTACGATGTGTTTTCATTTGTCTTTCCCACGTTCTTGAATCACTTCGATTATAAATTCTTTATTTCTTTTTATTAGTTCTTTGTCGTCAATTTTTGTTAGCCTAAATCGTAAATCTAAAATCGTACTTCGTAAATCATCTTAACTTCAATGTCGCCAGTGTGATGATCGCCAATAAAATTCCGATGATCCAAAATCGGGTTACGATCTTGGCTTCATGCATATTTTTCTTTTGGTAGTGGTGATGTAATGGCGACATCAAAAATATCCTTCTGCCCTCGCCGTATTTTTTCTTGGTGTATTTGAAATAAGATACCTGCATTACTACGGAAAGATTTTCGACGAGAAAAATTCCGCAGAGCATTACCATCATAACTTCTTTTCGCACGGCTAATGCCAGAACGGCAATGACGCCCCCCAGCGTAAGGCTTCCGGTATCACCCATGAATACCTGTGCCGGATAAGCATTATACCATAGAAATCCCAGGCAGGCACCTACGAACGCAGTACAAAAAATTACCAACTCACTTAAATTTGGGATATACATTATATTGAGGTAGCTACTGAAGTCAATGCGCCCGGAGAGATAAGCCAGGATGGCGATTGTCAATCCAATAATACCCGAAGTGCCGGCGGCAAGTCCATCAATTCCATCGGTAATGTTTGCTCCGTTAGAGATAGCGGTAATAATGAAGATAACAACAAGTACATAGATGATCCATGTATATTGATCGGATACAAACGGCAATATTTTTCCGTAGTCAAGTTCATTGTTTTTCAGGAATGGTATTGTAGTAATGGTGGACTTCACATCTTCGTACTCTACTTTGGGCTCCTGATTCTGGCGAATATCAGAAGCGTGCAAGGATGCTAAGGATTCTTCACTCACTTCCCGTACCACTACATGACTATTAAAATAGAGTGTAAGGCCGACGATCAGGCCCAACCCGACCTGCCCTACTATTTTGAATCGGCCCGCCAATCCTTCTTTATTTTTTCTGAAAACTTTGATGTAATCGTCCAAGAACCCAATAATACCTAACCAGCACGTTGCCACGATCAGTAAGATCACATAAACATTATCCAGTTTTGCAAATAATAACGTGGGAACAAGAATCGCGGTGATGATGATCAAGCCACCCATGGTCGGTGTGCCCTTCTTTTGGATTTGTCCTTCAAGTCCGAGATCGCGAATATCTTCACCTACTTGCTTTCTGCGTAGAAAATTGATCAGTGTTTTTCCAAAGGTTATGGTGATCAGCAACGACAAAAAAGCAGCCATCCCGGCGCGAAATGAAATGTATTGAAATACACCTGCGCCGACGAGGTTAAAATGTTTATCTAAATATTCGAATAGATAGTATAACATCTTCTTTTAATTTTCAATTGTCAATGTGCAAATGTGTCGATTCATCATTTTCTTGAGGTCGAAATAATTTTACTTATCACTTTTAAGATGCTACTTATATCTTCTAATAATTTTCCCGGCTTGGGGTAGCTTTTGGCAAATTCACATAACTCCAGCCAGTATTCGGTTTCTTCTGCTTCTTTAGATGCTATTTTTAATTTGTGAATAAAATCGGCTTTGCTCTCAGCGCTCTGAGCCTCTTTTATATTTGCCCCTATGGAGCATCCAGACCTTAATAGCTGATCAGCAAAAACAAATTTCTTTTTTTCACGAAGCATATCTACAAAATCGATTATATCCAGTGAAAACTGAAAAGTCATTTTTACAATCAGATTATCTTTATAATTCCTCATATAAATTTGCACATTTGCACATCGTCAATTGATAATTAATTTTAACATCCGCTCCACCACCTCGTGATCGTCAAAAGGATATTTCACTCCTTTTATTTCCTGATACGTTTCATGTCCTTTGCCTGCCACGAGAATAATATCGTTTTCCTTAGCCATCATGCAAGCAGTCTTGATCGCTTCTTCACGATCGGCCATGACCAGTGTCTTACGCGCTTCGGTCGGCATGATACCGGATTGCATTTCTTTGATAATCTCCATCGGATCTTCATCCCGTGGATTATCGGAAGTCAATACAACCTTATCACTCAGGCGACAAGCAATCGAAGCCATCAGCGGTCTCTTCGTTTTATCCCGATTACCGCCGCAGCCTACAACGGTTATCACTTGCTCATTGCCCGTTCTGAATTGTGCGATAGTATCCAAAACATTTTTTAGTGCGTCAGGCGTGTGAGCGTAGTCAACAATGGCCGTTACTTTTGATCCTGGCATCACGAGTTCAAATCTTCCTACAGCTCCTTTCATCGCTGATAAATGTGTAAGAACACTATCCGAATCTTCGCCTAATAAAATAGCTACCCCGTATACGGCCAAAAGATTATAGGCATTGAAATCGCCTATCAACTTGAACCAGACATTTTTTCCGGCGATATCCAGTTCAAGGCCTTCGATAGAATTGGTGATGATCTTTCCTTTAAAATCGACCATTTTCTTAAGGCCAAAAGATTGTTTCTTTGCTTTGGTGTTCTGCAGCATCACCATGCCCCGCTTGTCGTCTGCATTGACCAATGCAAACGCATCATGGTTGAGCTCATCAAAGAATTTCTTTTTGGCTTTGATGTAGTTCTCGAATGTTTTGTGGTAGTCCAGGTGGTCGTGCGTAATATTTGTAAAAACACCGCCTGCAAATTTCAGACCGGCTACCCGGTCCTGATCAACAGCATGGGAACTGACTTCGATAAAAGCATGTGTGCATCCTGCATCAGCCATTTCTTTTAACAGCTCATTCAACTGCACCGGATCTGGTGTGGTATGGGTGGAAGGAATTACCTGATCAATAATTCTATTCTCTACTGTTGAAAGCAGGCCTGCCGGATGGCCCAATGAATTGAAAAGTTTGAAGAGCAACGTTGCAACCGTAGTCTTTCCGTTTGTTCCCGTTACACCAACGAGTTTTAATTTTTCAGATGGGTTACTATAAAAATTGGAAGCGATGATACCCAATGCCTGGGCGCTGTTCTTGACGGTTATGTAAGTAATCGCCTCATTGATTGTTTCAGGAAGTTTTTCGCATACTATTATTGTCGCGCCGCCAGCAACAGCCCTGGAGATGTATTCGTGTCCGTCTGATAATGTTCCTTTCACGGCCACGAATAGAAAATTGGGCTTCACATTTCTGGAGTCAAAGCAAACACCTTTCACTTCAGCGCCCATGTTGCCATAGGTGGATGTGAGCGATACTTTGTACAATATGTTTTTTAGTTCTGCCACGTAACCATTAACTCAATCGTAAATAGATTCTTGATCCTTTGCTTATTCTTGTTCCCGGCGTAAGCGATTGCTCCGCCACTCTTCCTTTGCCATCGTAGGAAACTCTCATGCCGGACTTTTCCAATAAATAGATCGCATCGCGAAACGTCATGCCCATTACATCCGGCACAATATCTTTTCCATTGATATTTTTCTTCCAGTTTACACCGCTTCCGTTTTTGGAGGCCCGCACCCACTCCTCTTCGGATTGTGAATGATTGGAAACGCCCAACTCGTTGCACAACATCGTAAGTTCTTCCTGGTTGCCGGCGCGGATAACCGGAAACACTCCTGGTTCATCTACCCTCTTTTTATCCATTGCCATGTGAAGTTGAATGTCACGGGCATAAATATTGTCTGCTATTTCTTTGAATGCAGGAGCCGCCACGTTGCTTCCATATTGTTCCCAACCCCTTGGATTTTTGATCAACACGATGGCACTATACTTAGGCTCATGCGCCGGAAAATATCCGACGAAAGAGGTGATATATTTTTTAGTGTAATGGCCGTTCTCTAAAATCTGAGCCGTACCTGTTTTGCCTGCGATGCGATAGTGCGCACCTTTAATATTCTTTGCCGTTCCGTTTTCAACGACACCTTCCAGCAAAAGCTTTAACTGATCCAATGTCTTGGAAGAGCATATGTTGTCATTCAATACCTCTGTCTCGTAATTCTCTTCAATATCATCGGCTTTGCTGACAGCCTTCACAAATATCGGCTTGATCATTTTACCATCATTCGCCACAGCATTATAGATGGCCAATGTGTGCAATGGGCTGATCTCAAACCCATATCCGTAGGCCATCCAGGGAAGACTGATGCCACTCCAGCCCTTATCACCCGGACGTTTGATCTTCGGCGACAGTTCACCTGTGATCTGAATTCCCAAAGGCTTGGATAATTTCAGTTGATCGATATAATCAATAAATTTTTGAGGCTTCAGTCCGAAATATTTATCCGCGAGCTTTGCCATGGCTACATTAGACGAATGCTCGAATGCTTCCTGAACGGTTACCGTTCCAAGACCTCCTTCTTCATGATCGCGGACCTTTTTATTATAAAAAGTATATTCTCCATTACCCGTACTGACACTATCTGACAATTCCATGTTCGTATCTTCCAGCAAAGCGATCATAGTAACCAGTTTAAACGTAGAACCAGGTTCGAATAAAGCCCCTGCAGCAAAATTGAATTTTTCATAAACTCCGCCGTGACCATCGCTACTGAGATTTGAAATTGCTTTAACGTGCCCGGTCTTTACTTCCATCACCACTACTAAACCATCATCTGCGCTGTGCTGAAGCATCGCTTTTTCCAAAGCGGTCTCCGCTACATCCTGTAAATTGATATCGAGTGTTGTTTGCAGGTCGAGGCCATCGACAGCTTTCACATTGTTGGCATCGAAGATAGGTTTCCAGATTCCGCCGGCAATTTTCTGATAATAGGCATACCCGTTCTGACCACCCAGTTGTTTGTTGAAACTGTATTCCAGTCCGGCGCCTTTTTCATTTTCATTTACAAAACCGATGGTTCTGCGGCTTAGATTGGAAAAAGGTCTGTAACGCACATCTATCTTTTCGAAGATGGCCCCGCCGCGTAATCCTCCTTCGCGGAAGATCGGCCAGGCCGCCATGATTTTTTTATCCTGATAATCAATTTGTTTGCGGCTCAGAATGATGTATTGCTTTCCGGATTCCCGTGCATCTATCAGCATACGCTTGTATTCGATTGCAGATTTATCCTTAAAAAATCGCGACAGGTGATACGCAAGTGAATCAACTCCTTTTTTAAAAACCTCGGTCTTTGGAAGGGTAGCATCGAACGCGATCTTGTAAAAAGGTAAGGATGTTGCCAGCAGGCTTCCGTTATCGGAATAGATGTTTCCGCGCGTAGCTTTGACTTCTTTATAATCGAACGAAATGCGTTCACCCATTTTGGCCCACTTCTCCCCCTGCACAAACTGAATGTGTCCCGTCTTTACCACCACGGCAATGGCAAACAGCAGCACAAATAAAAATGCTATGCGTACTCTTAATAATATCGACTTCTTAATATTCACCTTCTTCTACTACAACTTTATAGGGTGGCGTTAAACTTTCTTTCAGACCATAAGCTTTTACCTTACGGGCAACTTCCGATTGCTTGCTGGCAAACATGAGGTCGGCTTTCAATGTTGTATAATCGGCACGCATATCTTCTACATCCGCCTGTGTTGCATTAATATTCCGGACCGTCTTCTCCGCATAGTGTGTATTGCCGATGTAGATCAATCCAATCGCCATTACAAACAAAATTTTCGGCAAATACTGTATCGGAAAGCCTTCTTCGAAATAATGTTCCAGTTTTAATTTCTTTTCAATGCCTGAGAAAAAGCCAGCACCATTATTATTGGTAGTGGAAATGGTCGCTGCCCCTCCGGCATTACCAACTTTTTTGATCCCGATCTTGAATTTGTTTTCCATAACCTAAATAGTTAATCGTTAATTATTAAAAGTTAAAGGTGTAGGAGAATTCCA
>JGI24890J29729_1001201_pt1 | contig 12346 bp, 15 predicted proteins | sample FreactcultureFD7_FD_29729 | JGI IMG/M metagenome (IMG submission 29729)
ATTCCCGAAATTTAATCTAAAACATTAGGTTAACTAGTTGTCTAGTAATTGTCATAAAGATGGGGGATACTGGTGACTGGCGATATTGCCTGGATTGATATGGAGGACTGGTATGTTGGTATTTACTATTACTGTTGAAGAGGTTGTAGAAGAGGGTTGTTATGATGAGGATGGTTTATATTTTGATGAAGATGAGGGTGTATGGTATTGTGTGGATGAGGATGGTGTTGAGTATTGGTTTGATGAGTGTGATGATTGGGTTGAGTGTGAGTATGATGAGGACTTCACCTATACTGATGAGCAGACTTCTGATGAGATTTGTTATTACGAAGAGTAAGGAGTCGTCACTAGGTTTCACTTTATGTAACTTAGTGTGGACAAAATAAGCGGTTTAAGAGTAAATTGACCCTGTAATTTAATCAAAATACCCCATTGATAAAGGGGAAATCGGAGTTTAAGTCTCCGCAGGGTTAATAACTCTTTACGTTAATAACTTCACCTCTAAACTGGATGGTGTCTTTAGTATGTACCATTGCTAGTTCTGGCATTAATAGGACACCATTTTTAAATGTAAGTACGGCAAACCCTGATCTCCAGTTGATTGGGTTTTGCTCTAAATAGTTCTCGAATTGTGGTCCGTAGATGTCTGCTAAAGTGCCTGTATCTACTCCGTATCTAATTCCGTTGTAATCGGTGTAAGGAGATACTTTCAGGGAATGGAGGTGTCCTGTAACGATGCTAACACCTGCTTGGACTGCATTATTGTGGGTTGCGTGTACTCCTCCTTTATTTCTGTGTTTAACGATTACAGACTCATTTAACCAGACTGACCAACACTTCTGCCACAAAGTGAAATGATCTGATAACTTAAATCCTGTGGTGTGTTCGAACTGGGGAGCGTTGGCAGCAAGGTAGGTCTCAAACCTGGCATCATGGTTTCCTAGAGGCCAGACCAGTTTGACGTTGTGCCTGGCTGCTTTAGAAACTTCTTCTATTTCTGACATACAGGCTTGGCAGGCTTTTAATTCTTCTATTACGCTAGGAGCTTTATCCCAACCGATTCGAGCATGACGGGAAATGGATGCTCCATCAAATATATCTCCGTTGGCTATGACTGCTTTAGGGGCTAATGTAGATATTGCCCATAGTAAACCTCTAAATGCGGTTGTTCGGATGCCAGGCCAGAAATGAGCATCACTAAAGACGATGACTGTTCCGTTGAGGATGCCAAGGTCTATTTTTCTATCTATTGCGTGGTAATCTATATGTTTATCTGGGACGACAATACCTTTAGATTCCATCCTTTGCTTTCTGCGAACTAGGTTTCTTAAATCTACTCCAAGGAATTTTGCAGTTGCTTTAGAAGTTCCAAATCTTGCAAACGCTTGGATGATCTCTTCATCAGTATGTCTTGGCATAATAAACTTAAAGTAAAGTGTTAACTATCGTTTATATCATAGGTTTATTACATTTGGTATACTAATTAAAAAGGAGGTAGATATGGAAATTGAATGGAGCTTGGCACACCCTTTAGATGATGTACAAGATATTGTTGATATGGCAGACAATATATTTGGAGATGAAGTAGAAGGTGTTTTGCCTACCAGTAGAGCCACTTTTAGAAAGAATGTTACTGTTGCCAGTACAGTACAACTCTTTGATAGAACAAAGGAATTCTTAGCAGTTGCCAGGGTTGGTAACATTAGTGGTACTGGGGAGTACTCTGATAAACTTCTTGGGTTTTGTTGGTTTGATCGTTACGGATACACAACATATTCCAATGATGAAATATCCAATGCAAAGTTTCATCATGTTGATTTAGCACTTCCTGTAAAGACACGGGTTAAGTTAATTAATGCTATGATTGATCAACACATATTATGGGCATATCAAAATGGGATTCCTGTTGTTTGTAGTACTTCTATACGTTCTGAGCACTCAGGATTTATGAGAATTCACGAAAAAAGAGGATTTAAAGTATCAGGAAGTTATGCTTGGATTAGAACTAAGGAAGGTTTAAATGGTATCAAAGGTGTCGAAATTTCCAGCAACGAAAGCCGTTAAAAAGGCTGATTCTGTAGTTAACAAGGCTACTGAATATGGTGCTTTGTTTAATAAACTAAACATTGAAAGAATAGAAAAAGGACTTCCTCCGCTTAAAACGGCTATGGAGATTCTTATAGAAGCAATGCAAAGCGATGAATTAGACATCAAAGATAAGGCTAGAATAGCCGATAAGATGGCTTCCTACGAATCTAGCAGAGCACCTGTAATTACTGTAGACTATGTACAAAATGTATCCCAGAAAGAAGAAGCCGATGTAGAAGGTGCATTGGATGCTTTCATGGAAACCCTATCTAAGGTAAAATAAATGCCATTGATCAAATCTAAATCTAAGTCTGCATTTGGCAAAAATGTAGAAAAAGAAAGAAAATCAGGTAAAAAAGAGTCTCAAGCCGTAGCCATTGCGTATGCGGTAAAGCGTGAGGCACAAGCTAAACGTAAACCTAAAGGAAAGAAATGAGTAATTACACTTCTGGTAATAAAGCTCCTACGCTAATGAAGCAACACGCTATTACCAAAGGATTGGTAGATGGCAAACATCCTAGCCACAAAGGTGGTGCTACAGACGTTACTATTAAGAAGGGTGGTACACATTACGCACCTGGTCATCAATCTGCACCTAGTGCAAGTAATACCAATGTAGTACATGGTAGACACCAAAAGGTAGAAGTACACAAGCCAACTCCTTATGATGGAAAGATTCATAATGATGGTTACATGAACTCAGATCGTACTAACTTTTTAAAGTGAGATAAATATGTCTGGATACGGAACTGTCATTAGCGGTGGCAAACAAATGTCTAAAGGTGTTAGTAAATCTATTAATAACAAATTAGAAGGTTTTGCTGAATGCCATGCTCATGGAGAGTCTATTGCTAAAAGAGCCAATAAGGCTTTGGCATATGAAGACTTTTCTGACCCACACATGAACAATGTAAATGCTGGACGTAAGGGATCAAAAGTATCTTTTACAACTTCTAAAGACAAAGCAAAGCTACAACCAAAATGAAGCCACAAGACAAAATTAATTCTTTCTTTGGTACTATGGGTGGAGCAATTCCTCCATCTAAAGAAAAGCCTAAAAAAGCAATTGGTAATGACTATAAACAAGAAGATGATAAATCTGCAAGTGGTAAACACTTTGAAGAAGCATCTGCTTTAGCTCATAAGTTAACCAAATCAGCTAAAGAACAACATGAACATCATGGTGCACATCATGCACATCACTCTGCTTCCTGGCTAGGAATGGGTAAAGGTGAAGATGAAAGAGTTGAAGAGCATAAAGAATTAGCCCATCACCACGCTGATAGAGCAAAAGAAAAGTACGAAGAAGAGATGGAAAAAGAGTAAGTTTTATAAAGGGAATAGAAATGGATATTTACGATATTGATGCCTTAAAGGCTGATTTACCTACGGCTAAAGAATTATCTCAATTTGTTTACGATAAGACAGGTATTGCACTTGAGCTTATTGGTAAACCAAAAGAAGAGCAATATCTTGCTGCAAAGAATGCTTTAGAAGGTAAAAAAGTACCACAAGACTTTATTACTACAGACAACCCGTATGTAGATAAAAAAGATATTATTCCTGTTGACGAAAAGAAACCTTTTCCTCCCCCAAGAAGTGACAGTCTTCCCCCAGAAGAATCTGAAATACATCACTTNAATGCAACCAATATGCCTCATCCGACTCATCCGCAGTCCGATAAGAAGGTACAGATCATGTTTCGCAAATACGATAATGGAGTCATAACATATCAAATTATGGGTCCAACTGAACTTATTGCAGTAGGAGAAAGAATCAATAAGTTTGGACAAACAATCCCTGAAAAATATTCTTGGGACGATCCAAGNACAGAAGAAATCATGCTACGCAGACAAGATGGATCAATGACCGAAAAAGGCAGAGGTTTATATATGTACTGTACTGGTGAAAAAGGTGCAAATATCTGGCCTTTGATTGATAAGAATATTGAATCAGTCTCTGCCAAGAACATTGCTGATCCTTGGGCTTGATAGAAAAATACGATCCCGAAGACTTTAACAATCGTTTGGGTAATCAAGCGGAGTTTTGTGCCCGTAAAATCTTTGAATTTCTTAAAAAAGAAATAGGCACAATGTCTGCTCTTGAAATTCATTACCTTGCTATGTCGGCAGAAATATTCCTAGATATTAGGGATAAGTATGGCAAAAAGTGAAGCCAGTAACTATGTATTACCACTATATAAGACAAGAGCTTTAAAGCATTTAATAAACTTAGCTGGTGGTAAAAAGAAGTTAAAAGAGTTGAATAAAGAACAACTCAATTCGATGCGTATCGCAGTAGACAAAGTTGCTGAAGATATGCAGTACAACCAAATGAAATGGTTTAAACCTTTTAATTATCAGACTAAGTTTTTTGATCTGGGTAAAACATTCAGTCGTAGAGGAATGATCGCAGCCAACAGAGCTGGCAAATGCTGTACTAAAGATACAGTATTGGATTTACCTGGAGGTAAAAAAATTACTTATGGTGAGATGTATGAGCGTGGTTTGCCATTTGATGTTTATTCTTGGGATGGGTCTAAGGTAGTTATTAAAACTGCAATAGAGCCCATTAAAAAGCCTAAAGAGCCTTGCGTTAGGCTTTGGATGTCTGACGGTAGGTGGCTAGAGCCTGCTTTACATCATCTCGTCTTGGATTCCAAGGGGGATTATGTCTTTTGCTCCAGCCTTCTAGCATCGCTCCATAACCTTCAGGAGACCAGTTCGGAACACGACCAGTCAATTCATGTTTCAGGTGTTCAGCGTTTGAAGAAAAAACTTCAAGGTTTTCTATACGGTTGTCTTGAGAATTCCCGTTTCTGTGATGCACAACTTCTGAAGGCAACAAATAGCGTTTCAGATTTTCTTCAACAACTAGGCGGTGTTCGGCTACTGTCTTCTTTTTCGTTGCATACGGATGGTCTGGATAGTAAATATACCAATAGCCCCCGATTAATCTACGACCCCCTTTCCAGCCAGTATGCTTATCGCCCGATCTTGGCCCCGTTCTTTGAGTTTTTAAGTCAAGCGAGTAACAACGTCTTTGAATGGTTGCACGGTCGCATCCAAGCATTTCAGCGATTTTCACTTGTGTCAATTGTTCGACTTCAACAANATACCTCAAACGATCCTCGTCAATCTCAATTTTCTTCATTATTTAATCCATTTGTTAATGTTACAAACCAGATTATAGCTTATGAACCTATTGGATGCCATGATGTATATGATTTTAGTGTTCCTGTAACTGAAAACTACATAAGTTGTGGCATTGTTCATCACAATACAATTGCTTCTACCTATGAGACTGCTTTTCATTTGACAGGCAGATACCCTCCTCATTGGAAAGGAAAAGTATATGAGTCCCCTATTATTGCTATGTGTTCAGGCGAGTCCTGGGAGCAGGTTGCAAAAACGCTACAAAGTAAACTCTTGGGTTGCGATGACATTAAACAAAGTTATCGCTTGGGTTCTGGGTCTATACCTAGAGAATGTATTGACGTTAAATCTATCCGTTCGGATGGTGCAAACGTGCTTGCTATGGAAATATGGCATTCTACAGGTGGTAAAAGCAAGTTATATTTCTCTAACTACACACAACAAGTACGTCATTTACAAGGATTTGAGCTTGATTTGGTGGTACTTGACGAACAACCGCCAGACGAAACCTTTTCTGAACTTGTCGTTAGAACGGCTTCAAGAAATGGACAGGTTATTTGCTCATTCACTCCGCTCAAAGGTATGTCAGGGTTGGTCAGAAAGTTCTGGGATCAAGTCGATGGATACGCTCATGTTCGAGTCACTTGGGATGATGTTCCCTTTGTCAACGAATGGGGAGAGCCGTTTTTTAGCTTGGAGGAGCGTGAACAATTAGCCAGAGACTTTATGCCTTGGGAAAGGGAATGCCGTATGAATGGTATTCCTTTGATGGGCAAAGGAGTTGTATTCCCATTGTTAGAGTGGCCTATTTACAAGCCTGATGCTTTTGATTTGAGAGGCAATGATAAATTAGAAAGGTTAATTAGTTTTGACTTGGGAATTAAGAATGACCCAACTGTTATATCTTTCTTTTTTAGAGATGCAATTAACGAAATCATTTATCTACACAGGCAAATAACAATACCTTCTGGAGAAACACCAGATGAATACGTTCATTACCTTCTTGATAAAGAATCAAAAGGAGTACCGATTGCTTTGCCACACGATGCAGCAACTGCGGGTAGATATACTCTTACAGAGCAAAGCGTTAGGGAAGTATTTGAAGATTCTTATGGGCTTAATTGCATTTCTGGGGCTATTCTTAACCCAGTTAATGACCAAGGCAAGGTAACTAACCACAAAGCCTACGGAATCAATATAATGAGGCTTATGATGGAGCGTAAAACACTTTTGGTAAACGAAAGTTGTAAAGCGTTTCTTGACGAAGCTAGAAACTACGCTATTGATGAAATGGGAAGGTTTAATGATCCTGACGATCATATAGATTCAGCAAGAATAGGAATATTGGCATTAATTCAAGGACATGGAGAATCCGTAGTTAGCAGAGCAAATACATTTGAAAGACGAAGAATTCCTGTCGTTGAAGGCAAAATGCAAAGAATCTAAAGGTTAAATATGTTATTTAAACAAAATTTAGTAGTTGAAAACTTGGCTTCACCTTCTGGCAATCGAGGTATTGCTGAAAAAGTATGCCATGAAGCCTACATGAAGATGGTTGACTACTTAAGGCTTACACAAGCTAAAAATACATACAACAGGTTTACTGATTATCACTATTTAAACATCCCAGTATCTGAATCTACTGAACCAATAAGAGGTTTAGACTATATTCATCCTATTGTTACCCCTGGAATTGACTATGCTACTGCGGTAATTACAAAATGTTTAATGCCAGATGGTAAAGTTAATTTTGAATTTGAAAGATTTGATGAATCTGACCAAGATGNGGCTGAACAAGCAACAGATATGGTTAAGTATTTCTTAAATAACAAAAATAACTCTTACATGACTATTCGTGACTGGGCACAAGATGCCTTGCTTCACAAAAATGGTATTGTAATGGTCATGCCTGTAAGAGAAAACATCATTCAATATAAAGAAGTTACAGGCACTAGAGACCAACTTAAAGTATTTGAAATAGAAGCAGCTCAAAAAGGTTTAAAACCTCTCAGGCAAGAGATGCGTAAGGTTGACGTAAACCTGCAACAAGCCATGATGGAGGCTATGCAACCAGGGGATGAGCAAGAGTCAGAGCAAGAAGTCGATCCAAATGCAGAACTTAACGAAGCAATCAAAAACAATACTGTTTATCGTGCTAAATATAAGTTAAGTGGCACAAAGACTAATATTCGTATAAAACACGTTGCACAACACTATTTTGTGTGTAATCCAACAATCCCACAAATCATGTATCAAGATTTTGTTGGGTTTTATGAGCCAATGACCATCCATGAGGCTAAAGTTCAGTATCCTTTTATTGACATGGAAGAGTTTGCTGATCATGCAGCATATGGTCCTGCGGGAGCTTACCAAGCAGGAGCTTTGGAAAATGATTTAGCCCTACACGCCAGGGACTCTACCCCAGTCCCTGGACAAGGCGTTATTGCTTCACAAGGGGCAGATAGATATGCAAGAGTAGTTATGTTAACTACTGCATGGTTAAGGAAAGATGTTGATGGCGATGGTGAAGAAGAAATTGTTGAGGTATGTTATTCAGGTTCATACATTTTGTACGTCAAAGAAGTGGATTTCATTCCTTTGGCTAATATGTGTCCAAAGCCCATTACTGGGAACTTCTTTGGTTACTCTTTGGGTGAGCGTTTAGTTCCTATTCAAGAGTATGCAACATCAATAAAACGTGCTGAATTGTCTTTTGCAATGCAAGCATCCACTCCTAAGATGGGAGTTAACCCTGAGTTTATAGATGCTGAAGAAATTCAAAGAGGTGTATCTGCATTGTTTATTTTGGATCGTAAGTTTGATCCTGCTAAACACGTTTATGAGTTTGCTCCTTTACAAGGTAATCTCGCTTATGTTGAGTCTGCTATGCAGTCGCTTAAAGAAGACAACATGGCTATGATTGGAATGACCAATCCTAATGATTCTCTAAACCCAGAGGTTATGAAGGATGGTAATTCAGGATTCAAACTCCAAACGGCTATGGGTCCAAATCAATTGATTCAAGATGAGTTAATTAAAAACTGTGCAATAGCAGTACAAGACTTAATTCACCTTGTATGGCACACAATGATTCAATATGCCGATGATTACTCTATTCAGCAACTGGCTCATATCTGCTCAGAAAAAGGTGGATCATTTTTAGATGCTGAAAAGATGGCTAACTATGAGTTTATTGACAGAAAGATGATCAATATTGACTTGGGTCTTGGGTTTATGTCAGATGAGAATAGGTTAACTAGACAACAGTTAATTACTCAAGCACAACAACAATTTGCTCAAGCAATGATGATGTTAACTCCTGATATGCCTGAAATGTTTGACAAGGCTCGTAGACCTTATGAAGACACATTAAGAGTATTGGGAGTAAGACACGTTGATGCTTATTTACCAACATTAGAAGAGGCAATGAAGATACTTCAAGCTAAATCTAAAGCACCTCCTTCTGCTGAAGATCAATTACATCAATCTAAAGCACAACTAAACCAGGCAACTACTCAAGAAGTACAAGCCAAAACAGGTAAGATTGTTAAAGAAACTCAGCAAATGGACGTAGACAATATGTTTGATGCTATGGCGGCTAAAAAAGGAACTCTTAAAGACGTTCGCATAGACTAGGAGATTTATGAAGACTTTGATTAGAAATATTACCGATTACTTTAATCGGAGAACTAGGGTAGAAGACACAAATAGCGAAGCCCCATCCCACAGAAGGGTGCTTGTTGCAGAAAACGCACAGTCTGCAAAAAGATTATTGGCTAACAATGATTTGGCATTGTTGTTTAACCTTTACAGGTTTTACTTGATGGACAGAATTGAAGATTGCAAGACAGATAAGGAAAAAATTGATTATTCTCATAATCTTATTGGCATTAGGGATTTCATTACTTTCATAGAAAGAACTGAATTCATGGAAAGACTTTCTGATGTGAAATTAGAAAGAGAACTAGAAAAGACTAAGTCAAAAGGCTTAAGTCTTAAAGAAGAATTGCAACAACTTAGGAAAATAGGATAAACTATGGAAAACGTAACCGCAGAGGCCGTTTCGCAACAAACTGGAAGCCCAGAAGCACAAATTGCTGAGATGATTGCCGTTAACAGACGGAACAATCCTCAAGTGATTGGCAGTAAAGAGCCTCCAGGTGGACAAGAGGAAGCGTTAGCTGAATCCCCACAGGCTACTCCCGAAGAGGAAGTTGAACCTGAAAAAAGTGCAAGTGAGACTGAGGAAACTGTAGATCAAGAAGATGGGGAGTCCTCCGCAGGAGACAACGAACCAGTAAACTTTTTTGAGTTTGCAGAGCAAAATCCTGAAATGAAGTTAAGGATACCTAACAAAAACGTAGAAGGCGGGTTTGTTGAATTAACTGCAAAGAAGGCTGCTACTCTCCTTGGGCAAACAAGTGCTTTAGACGAAAATTCTAGGAAACTTAAAGCTGAAAAAGCTGATTTTGAAGAATATGAGTCAAGAAGAAGGGCTGAACTAGACGGATTGCAAATTGGCATTGAGATGACATTAGTTCCTCAGTTGCAAGAAGCAGCAGATGAGTTAATCACACTTCAAGGCTATAACCAGCAATGGAAGCAAATTCGTGAAAGGGCACAAACTGAATTAGAAAGATCAGAAGCGGATGCAGCAATCCGACAAAATGATCAACTTATTCAGGATAAGTCTAAGTTCATCCAGACAAATCGTCCAAAGGTAGAAGAGTTTCTTAATGCTAGATCAAGTTATGTAAAGCAAAATCTTGATAAAGCTAGACAAAATTTCTCAGATAAAGAATTGGCAAACAGAGCTAATTTTGAGGAACTAAGAGACAAATTATCTAAGGATTGGAAAAGTGCGAATGCAACACTTGTTCCTGGGGTTCCAAATATTGATTTGATCTCTAGTGATGAGTTTTTATTGAGTTTGATTCGGGATGGAATGAAATTCCGTGAAAAACCAATAGTTCGCAACGTGGGTGGTTCGATAGCAGCCAGTATCAAATCTGGAGCTAAAGCGAAAACCTCACCTTCTTCAGAAACTGAGAAACTTCAACAAGCAGCAAATAAAGGCGATAAGAACGCAACTAGGCAACTTTTGGCAACAATGCTTGCGACTAACAAACAAAGACGTAAGTAACCTTTTAGGAACTTTAAATCATGGCACAAATCACCTCAGCAAATCTAGGTAATGGTAATGGTCCATACCAAACAGACATCGTAGTTAAAGATATGGACTTAACAGTCTCTAACTATGTTAAAGATCGTACTCCAACAACTAACATGGCAATGTCCAAAAAGCGTAAGATTAACTCTACGCTACACATTTGGCCTAATGACTATTTCCGTCAGCCTACATTAAATGCAAACTTAGAAGGTGCAGCAGTTACTTCTTCTTTGGCAGCATCTAATACTCGTGCAAACATTGGTAACTACACACAGATTTTCACAACTGTTATTGGTGCAACTGGTACTGCCCGTGCGGTTGAGCAAGCAGGTGGCGATCCACAAGCATATCAAGAAGTTAAGCAATTAACTGAGATCATGTTTGACGTTGAGCTACAAATGGTTCGTGCGGATGGTGCTTCAATCAAGTACTCTGGACAATCAGCAACTCAAGGTGCATCACCAAATAACGGACGTAGATTCGGTTCATTATTTGCGTTTGCAGGAACACGTTCAGGTAATGATACAGATGGTGTATCAGTATTAAACTTGGCAGCTTCTGATGGCACAGACACAACAACTGCAACTAACACCAACGTACCATTCAATGGTTTGTTGTCAAACGCAGGTTTGGGTTATTTCAGTTTTGGTGCTAACGAAACTAACCAAGCGTTTTCTCCTGTTTTGTACAAGCAATTAGTAACTGCTGCTGAACAACGCTTCAACGCTAAAATTACTAACATGGTTGTTCCTACATCACTTAGGACAACAATTTCTGACAACATTCCACAATCACGTTCTATCAACAGATTTAACCCTGCTGATAAAGGTGACACAATTGGTACATACGAAGGTGACTTCAACTATACATACCAAATTGATGACAACTGGATCATGGATCAGACAGGTTCAAACAACAATGCCATTTTGTTCTTGAATCCTGATGTTGTTCAATGGGGTTCTTTGCGTGAACTTGGACCAAACAATGAAGTATTCTCCAATGCTGATGCAAGTTTGGATCAATACATCATGGAAGGTACATTGATTGTTCGTAACCCAGCAGGTGTTGCAGTTCTTGCTGCTATCACAACTGGTACACCAATCACAACACCAAGAGCATCTAGCCAAGTTCAGCGTTACCTCGCTTAATTTAGTTGAGACGTTGGAGGGAATCCCACAAGGGTTCTCTCCCTTTTTTTTGGAGAAGATATGGAATTGAATTTAGACAACGAAGACGCCAAAGTTAACGAAGATTACTATACAAAAGGTAATTTAGAAGCAGGTATTGAGGGTATATTGTCCCGAAATAACCAAATGTTTAATGACGTTAAATCAGGCACTTGGAGTCAAACATTCAAAACAGATCGTATCGACTACAAAATTGGTGCTGAAGATGGTCAACGATATGTTCAATATACGCAACACAACGTAGATGCAATTAAGCAAAATTGCAAGGAAAGACGGGAATTTTATAAGATTCATGGAACTGCCAATCCTTTTTTTGCAGGTACATTCCATGCGATGGATTTACCTAAATGTTTTGCTCACGAAATTAGTTCCAAATGGTTCAACAATCGTCCTTGGGAATTAATCAAACAAGATAGGGATGACAAGATTTTGTTTTATGCAATAGTTAACGAATATTATTCGGACTTTGTGTGTCATCCAAGCGGAAAAATACCATTGCCTTACAATCCGATAATACCTACTAGATGAGGATGTTTTATGTCGCTTTTTATCCAATCTGCCAACAGTCTTGTTACCAGAGTGGCTCAATGGGTTGGAGCGATTCCATTTAGCGTTTCAGTTAACGCAACAGCATATAACCCTACGTCTGGGGCAATTACAACCGCTTCTGATACGACTTCTTTGGTTTTTGTGGGAGACTTTATCTCACCCACTCCTGTAGGGCCGTTTACTGCGGTCTTATCTGT
>JGI24890J29729_1001202_pt1 | contig 12327 bp, 16 predicted proteins | sample FreactcultureFD7_FD_29729 | JGI IMG/M metagenome (IMG submission 29729)
CCCCCGCCCGGGGCTGCGACGAGTTGCACAAGACCCGGGCACGCGAGTAGCCCAATAACCTCTTTAGGATTTTGCTTATCAACCTCGGGGTAGTAGTTGATGCAAATTTGATCATTCTGCATTGGGTTTGGGGCAACGTCCTCGCCACCCACAAATCCAAAATCGCCGAATATCTCTAAAGCGGGCATTATTTGTACCCGCCGTGCATGATCCAGCCGCCATCAGCGTGATTGCCGCGCGTTAGCGCTCTATCATAGTGCGCAACAGCCGCTGGTTTGGCGTTGAGCGCTTTCACCATCGCCATCGCCTCTTGCGCGTTGGTTTTGATCGATTCCGTCAACGGAAAACCGAACTCTGCGCAAATTTCTTTGGCCAACAACCACTTAAGCATGCGCGCGTACCCTTGCGGCATCATGATCTGCTGGTTCAGAGTCAAATTGCCCAATATCGTATCCGTGAATAAATGCACCTCACCCGTGTTGCCGGGGCACTGGTAGACGTTCAAAACGCCGTAGGGATACTGGTTGTTATACCAGGCCACAGTCGGCCAAGGGCCGTTCTGCGCTTTGTACAGGATACGGGTGTACTGCTCTTGGGTGATGGCCACGTCGAACGGGAAGTCCAAGCCCCCGAACCGCGTGAACCCCCCGGTAATGCTCAAGGGGCGTGGGATTGGCAGATCGCCGGGCACTGTGTACGCAATCGAATCTTGGCCAGTTGAAGTGCCCGTCGCGTTGGCCGACATGGTGACTGTTTGCGCGCCGGCGTTGTACGAAAGCACGGTTGTGCCTGCGGGGATGAGGTTTTGCGCGCTCTGCAGGATCGATCCCGACCCCACCTGATACGCAGCGGTGGTACCGGCCACCAGATTGCTCGGGATGCTTGTTACGCCAGTAATCGTCGGGGAGTTGTTGGTCAGCGTGCCAACAATGTTTGGCCACGTTCTCGAAGTTGTTTGCGCTACCGCCGCGCCGGTCGCGCCAGTGTTGTTGGCCCCAGTAAGCTCCGAGTTCCAAGGGTTGCCCACTGTGTATATTTTTTGCTGATTCGTCCAGCTCAAGAGCCATTCGTTTGTGCCGTACAGCAGCTGCCTATCCGTGCTGAACGAGTCCAACATGTCGTTAAGCGTGTCGAGGCAGTCTTGCGCGTCGGGCGGCGCGATGGTGTCGCCTGACTGGTAAGAATTGACCCTGCGCAACGCGCCTTTTATGAGGTCCAGCGCGGTGGTAGTGCTCACGATCCGACACCTCCGAAATTAGCTACGCTGACTGGGTACGCCGACACCGTGAGCGTTGCCGCGGCGTTGGCAGCCAGCGTGGCGCCCGCGGCGGGCGTCTGCGCGGTTACAAAACCCGGTTTTGCAGTTGTGGACTTACGCCAAACCACAGTAACCGGGTCCGCCTGGAAATAGCCTAACGGGATCTGCCGCACGCCAGCCACAACCATCGCCGTTAGTGCGTCAGGCCATTCAACGCCGACAACGTTTGGCATGGTCGGCATGTGCGGTACCCCTTAAATAGGCACTTCTTCCCAACTGAAAGACGCGCTCATAGACGCCGCACCGGACGCGGTTGATGTGAAGATCGCGGCGTACCCGCCGGGGGGTAGGACAATCGTGCCTTCCATATCCGCGATCGTGCCGCTGGCGGGCGCTGTCGTGATTGCGCCGGTTAGGCCGGCGAATAGGACAGTATCGAGCACCGGCGCGGTGGGCAACGTGGCCGCAGAGTCCAACAGACCATAGCCAACAGCCCCATCCAAACGCTTATTACGCACTACGGCCGGCGTGGTGTGCGTGACGTTGGTGGATGCGTTGTAGCCGGTCATGATGCCGACAGATGCCGCTGCCGTGAATGCCACCAAGAACGCCACGCCTACCTTATCGATCACCAAATTCACGGGCGACGTGACGGGATTTGATAGGCACAGGCCGGTGTACGTGGTGGCTACACCGACGGTCGTTACCTGCCCTGTGATTGAACCGCCAAAACGTTGTTTACGATATGAGGATTCATAGTACCGACCGTGGAGCTCGGACACCATAGCCTCACCTTGCTTGCCGGCACGTAGGGCTACTGGGGCTGATGCATCCTGGTTGTTTTGTACGCCTGGAATTGCTTGGATAAGCATAAAAGTATCCTTTTAAGTCGTCGGATATCCGAAAATGTCAGGTGATGGAAACAGCGGGGCATATTCAACCCATTGCCCCATCGCAGGCTGTGCGCTGGATCCCGTCCAAATGAACGTTGTACCGGTATCGTATTCGTAAAACTTGCACGAAAACTCAACACCCGCCGACGGTTTGATGTCGGTAGACAACCCAATAAACATCGTGCTGGAGATAGGGCCGCTGGTTATCATTAATCCCTCGGCTCAACATCGATTTGTACGATACCGATTGCGGCAGTTGTCGTGCCGGTGAATATCACCGCCACAGTGTCCCCAGCCTCTAGAGCCGTCACGGCTGGGTCCTGCGTCAGTGCGAGCTGTTGCCGAACGTTTACCGTGCCTTTGAGGTTGTAAGTCCCCGTATGCAACAAAGTGCCGCTTGCAGCCGCCACGCCGTCCACGCATTTGTAGAAGCTGGCGGTAACTGCACTGCCGTCCGAGCCAACAACCGTTGTCACGCCCTGGATGCCGACAATGCGTAGCTTACGCGACGCAATGAAGATCTTAAATGTACTGCCAGGGGCGTTGTAGGAAAAAACCTCAGGCCCCCGCGCATACTCGGACTGTAAAACCCCAAGAGCTTGGACCATGGTTTACCAATCCAATTGATTACCGGAAGCCGGGGCCGTCCAGTTTGGTTGCACGCGGAACACAGTTACGTTGTAGGGCGAAGCTGCGGTTCCGGCTGCGGGCGTCGGCGTACCCGCCGTGGCCAGGAATTTGATGGCCAGGGTGTCTGTAGCTGACACGCGGGCATCTAGGATGCCTACAGCCGCAGTCTGCGCGCCCGCCTTGGTGACCACCACAACATCCGTTGTCAGCAAGCCTATCGCGGGGTAGTACTGTGTGGTGCTTGCGGTCGCAGCGGTACCGACAAAGGTCTGTTCACCGATTGAGGGGCCGGTGGACAACGCTGCAGGGGTCAGGGCTACCTGAAAGGTGCCTAATTTCCACAGGTTGCCAACGGGGGATTGAACGGTGTCAGGCAGGACCGCAGGGTTAGGCCCTGGGTTAGAGCCTGACACGTTTGTGACAGATACAAAAGCCATGCTATTAGCTCCTTAGCCGGAAACGCGGGCTGCAAGTGAACGATAGAGCGACGCGAAGCCGTAGGCCACGTCGATCCGTGTAGGCTCCGCGTCGTTGTTGATCGTGTACTGCGTAACGATGCGCATTGACAGGCCTAGGTCGTCGTCATATGCACGGCTGGCCTCCACCGAGGTGCGCGGCAACGGCAGATCGACGAAAGCCAACGCGAAAGCATCGCGGTCGAAGTACAGGTTTTCCGTCGACGCGGTGGCCGAGGCGGCGCCGCCGTTGACGGTCACCGCGGGGGTGCCCGTCCAGGCGGACGTAGTGGACACGTTTTGGAATTGCCCACCTGTAATGATGCAATCCGCAACAGTCAGAGCCAGCGTGCCGGAGCCTGAGGAGGTGTATAGGCCAGTCGACGCGTTGAACGTGCCGGCTGCCAGGGTGGCGGGTGCGAACTGCGGGCCGCCGGGAGTCGCAACGCCTGACATTTGAGCGTAGCCGCCGGGTGGTAGCACGACAAACTGTTTCAGCGCATTGCCGTAGCGCGCGCGGTTTTGCGGGTTCGCAGGGTACAGGCCCGCAACTTGGATCGTGTCGCCGACATAAAGCTGTGCTGCCGTGTTCGTCAAGCCCGACAAGTTCAACACACCCGACTGTGCCCAACCGGATGTGAGGATTGCGGACCCGCCGGCGGCGGTCGTGATGCCCGCGAGAACCGGGGTGCCCGTCAGCGTGCCGGTGGTGTAGTTAGCGATATTTTGATCTTCGAACCAGTCAGCGCCAGCCGTCTTCTTAGCGATCATGCCCATTTCGAGCTGATCGCCAATTTGCGCTTGCGGGTTGAACAGGCCTTTTAGGCTGTCGGCCATTGAGGAGTGTGCCAACGGATGCAGCACAGCGGTAGGCGTGCGGCCCTTGGGCATACCTTCAGACGCGAGAATAGCGCGAGCGTCGGAAAAATTCTTAAACGCGGTCGGGGTCGTGCCGGGCGTGCCAACACGGTTTGCAGTATTCTGGAAAGCGAAATAGGCACCGTCCGAATCGATCCGGTTACCAACGGCTTCACAGGCGGGATTAATAAAGCGCTCACTAAAATCGTCAATGTCCAACAACATGTTTATGGTGTTGAACTGAATATCGACGTGGAACTGATATAGGATGTTCACAGGCATGTAGTTTTCGGCGCTGGGCTCAACATTGAGCGCGGGGCCGAAAGTGCCTAGATAACGTGGAGGCAAGCGAACGTTACACGTTCCGCCGATTTTCTTGCCCTTTTGGCCGAATTCCTTATCGTACTGGCGATTGAATTTGTCAGTCAGTACGCAGGAATTGGCGAGAACCGGGAGCGCCCGGTTCGTGATCATCGAGATAGTTAGGAGTTGATTTGCCACAAAGCACCCTCAAACGCCATGTAGGCGTATGGATTCGCGTTTCCGCAGGTGCTTTGCAGGTGGTCAATGCCGTTTGCGTGCGTGCAGGTTGACTTTCTTGTCACGCTGGTACCGTTCGATCATTTGCCGCGTGTTCATTTCGCGTATGTCGGGGTCTACCTGCGCACCTTCACCGCCGCTGATCGGCTTGATAACCGGCGCATCACTGCGGGTCTTGTTGCTCGGGCTAAATCCCGTGTCCAGTGTGCTCGACGTGGCCTTGACGGCTTTATCGTTATCTGACTTGTCGTCAGCTTTCGAAGCGCTTGCCCCGAATGGTTTAAGTGTAGCCTCAATACGGCCAACTTCTACCAGCTGTTTGGCTGGGCTGAGTGATACCAGTTTGGCGGCGGCTTCTGGGTGCTTCGCCAGGTGGTAGCCCAGCTCCGCAAACATATCAGACTCCTGGATGTAGGCCACAACGCCCTGGGGGAGTGGGGGCATATTGTCAGTGACGCGCTCAAAATCCGGCACTAGCTCTGCCGCACGTTGGTACATCTGCTGCACTTGCTGCTGACGTGTGCGCGCTGCGTTCTCGGCTTCGCGCTGACGTATCCCTTGGTCGACACCGTACTTGATCTTTGCGTCGATATATTCGGTCTCCGTAGCAAAATTCTCCCGCTGCGGTTCAACATCTTCGACCTTGGGCGCCGGCTTGTCACGCGACTTCACCGCGTTCAGCTCACGCTCAAGAGCTACCGCGCGGGCTTCGGCCTGCGTCTTTTCACGGTACTGGTGCGCGGCGAACTCCTCGGCTTCCATAGCCTGCCGGTGCTTTTTGCCGATGGCCTTCAGCACCTTGGCGCTCAGCTCACGTTTTTGGCGTGCAGTAATGCCGTCATCGTCTTCAACGTCATCCGCGTCTTCAGTGTCGCCCTCAGGCTTGGGCTCATCTGCTGGCTTTTGTTCGTCGGCCGGCTTGTCGCCTTCGGGCTTTGGCGCATCGGCCGGCGGTTTCGCAAATGTTGTTTCGGGGGCTTCAACGCCCGCTTCGGTGAGCATTGCGGCGAGGTTCGAATTGTCAACAACGGTAAGTGCCATTTACTGTGCTCCTGTTGGGTCTTGGTTGGGTTCCTGTGCGGACTTTTGCATGATGCGATCCGCAGCCGCTTCGCTAGTTTCGAACTGCCTATCAAGCTGCGCCTGGTGTGCGCTGTGCATCAGTTGATTCGCCAGTTTGTCCGATTCATGGCCTCGCTCGGCACGCGAGTCGATGAGCTTGCTTGCGGCGTTGATCTCTGCCGTATCCAGGCGCGTGCGGTCGCGGCTGTCGGTGTCGTGGATCCTTGTGCGCGCATCAACCTCAATGCCGTGCGCTTTGACGGTAGCCTCCAGGTGCGCTTTCGTGAGCCCATACTTAAGGTCGCCTTGCAACTTCTCGTTTTCCTGCCGCAGTGCTTGCAGCTCTTTTTGCAGCGCCTGAACGATGTTCTTAGCTTTGCCCGACAATCCCTCCACAACCTTCTGCAGCCCATCGGGTGTCGAGGCCATGAGCCGATCCGCCAGCTCTTGCATGTATGGGTGATCTATCGATCTAAACACCAAATCGGGGCCGTTTTTCGCAATAATCTCCGCTAAAGGCCCTACGCGCATTAGGTCTATTAGGTTTTCGGCACCTTCTTCGCGCTTGGTCTCGTACCCGGGGCCGGTATCCATGACCACATCATAAACACCTACCGATAAATCGTTTTTGATCCTTGACACTGCGGCGTCGGTGTCGGACTCTGCCTCGCGCTGGTTTATGTTGACCATCGAGGGGGTTGAATCTTCGCCAATGATGCGCTGCATGCGATCTTCGGAAAAATACACCGGTATCCATTCAACCATCACGCGCCAACATTGCGCGATGGCTAGGGTCTGATTGTCGTAGTACTGATAGTGCGATTGATCAGACAAAAACTGTCGGCGCTTGAGCGCGCGGCCTGACACAACCTGCCCTTGCGCGTCTTGCCCCGGCTCTTGGGGCATGCCGGCCAGGGCCATGAGGTTTGAGCGCATGCCGCCGACGAACTCACTAAAACCTTGCTCTATTTGTGCGGGGGCTTGGCGTTGCGGCGCAGGCAGCAGTACAGGACCCGCCGAGCTTTCAACGATCACGGGCTTGATGGTAAGTACTGGGTAGTTTTTGAGATTCGCATCGTCCCATTCGGGGTGCCCGTCTAGCTGGCCTTCCCACGCAACCCACGGCGCCTTAGGCGCAAGCCCAAGCCGCTTGATCTTGGCCACCTCACCGTAGTTGACCATACGGGCCGCGTCGATCATGGATTCAACCATGCCCCGCCTACGCACCTCGCCGCCGATATCCTTGGCTTTTCCTTCAACTCTGAAAACAGGGATGTAACTGCCCGGTATCTGCTGGCGTTCGATCACCTTCAGGCCATTCAGGCGGAACCATTCGACTTGACGCTTTGTCGAATCGCGCTCACCGTCGACGCGCAAGCCGCGTTCAGCCAGCATCGCTGCGGCTTCGTCTATTGTGTACAGATTGCCGGTTGTTGGGTTGCGTGGCATCTCGCTCAGATACTTGGTGAACTCCTCGCCTCCCTCGCCACGGATCAAGTACAGCTTTTCTGGCTTCTCACGGATGCGGAAATACTCAGCAAGCCGGATTTCTTCCTTGTCATCCCAATCCCGGCGCAGCTCGTCTATGCCCTGATCATGCCATCCCGAATTGGACGCGTTTGGATGCCGGCGTTTGTACTCCTGCCTCTTCATCTTTACGGACAAAATGCACCAGTTTTGGTCACCGCCATGCGGCATGATCGCGGACGGATCCATGCTGACGGTGAACTGATTTCGAATGGGGAGAATGCGCAAGTCTTTTTGGAAACTGCGCGGGCTCACGTACTCTGCAATGAGCCTGAAATAGCCAAAGCCGCCGTCGAGGGCTTGAGCCGCGGCAGTGTCATATGCTATTGAGGCCTCCGAACGCACTTCGATATGCCGGCCAATACCGTTGATGATTTCCGCGATTTCAACGTTCGCGCCGTCGCCTACCGGATGTACTTTCCCGCGCGGGCGCTGCTGCCTGATGTTGTTTTCGACGCGTTCGACCATCGCGTCGGTAAGATTTATGGTAAGTTCGATTTCGTCTTGGCTTACGTTTGGGTCTGGCTCCCACTGCTCGCCTTCGCGGAAAAGGATCGCTGCTTTCGCACGAGTGCGGTTGTCGTTGTCCGCGTCGTCGGCGATCCGTAAGCGGTCGCGCGCCTCTTCCCATATGTCTGTTTCGGTTATCGCAGCAAATTCGCGGTCCTGCTCAGTGCGTGTGCTTTCTTGCGTGCTCATTTGGTGTCCTGATCTTTGACTTCTAACGCCTGCTCACGGGCTGCCTGTACCGCATCGTCAATTGTTTGGTGCACATACCCCGGGCCGAACGGCGGCAAAACTATCGGCGGTATTGTCAGCTTCTCCAACTCTAGCAACTCTTCGGACTTGTTCAGGGCGAAAGCGCCTTGAGGTAGTGCGGTGGTCATGATCTCATCCAACTGTTCGGCCCGCGTGGCCGTGGGGTTATTCGTGGCGGGGGCGGCACCTCCTCGGGCTTGGTCAGCTCGGGGAACAGATCGCTAAACGCCCAGATCATGGCGTCAGCGCGGTTGGGGCTATTCTCGCCCATGTAGCCGTGGGTCGTGAATGCGCATAGCTCGTCTTCAAGCTCGCGGAAAATGCCGGCGAAGCGTATTTTGCCAGCCTCAACCAGGGCCGATATGGGCTCGGCCCTCACCACTTTGCCCCGGGATGCTGTTACCGGCCTGAAGGGCGTGCGTGGACGGGCTGCGTGGATGGTTGAACGCACCATTGCGCCGCCGTAGTTCATCTCGGCAACAACGCGATCTGCGCTGTGCCTGTCGAATGCGCCGGTGGCGATCTTGCCCCATTTTTCCGGGGAGACCTTGCACGTCAGATCTTCCAGGACGTAGCCGTTACCATCAACACCAAGGCCGCATACAACGATGCCGATTTCGTCGTTTTCGATGTTGTCGGTGTCGTCAGCCCCTGACGGGTCCACCGCGACAACAATGCGCAGCATGTCGGGCAATGCGTCATCGATATTGCGCCATCGCTCAATCCACTCGTCTTGAAACAGAGCGTTAGGTGAGGCATCACGGAACTCACCATCGAGGAAACGCTTGCGCAGTCTTTCAGGAAGCGCTTGCAACGTCTTAATGTAGCTGTCAGCGAGGTTGACTTTGTTATCGAAGGGGTTGATCTTGAAAAAATCGAAGTCTTCACGAGGTAGCAGCTGGCGGGATTCGGGATCTTCGAACAGTTTGAACATCTTATATGTCCAATGCCCCTTGTCCGGCGGGTTTTCATCGTAGAACATTTTCAGGCGTAACGGCTGCCCAGTTGCGCGGTCTATCACGCGCTGCGCTAAGCGTGTGACTGCCATGTTGCGGGCCGTGTAGCTTATCTGGCTGCACTCGTTCAGGAAGATGGTCGCGTACTCATTGCCTAGGATCTTTTCGACGCGCCCCTTATCGTCCAGGCCACCGAACCACACCTCGGCGTGCCCGGGCAGCGTGGCGTACAGCTCGCCTTTGTTCAGATCGTATGCAACATCGGGAAAGCACTTTTGCATGACTGTTGGGAACGTGTCATGCACGATTGATTGACGCACGTGGCCGAGTCGGAACCGCAAGATAGCATGCCGGCTGTGTGGCGCCTTGAGTGCGCGCTGCACGATCTTGCGAACGATTTGGAACGTCTTGCCGGAACGTGACCCGCCGGCCAACATCACGTGCGTGGCTGGGCCGTTTAGGATTTCCTGGGCCTCTTGCTGCTTCGCGGTTAGGGTGAACTCAGCCATGTTTACAGTGTGGCCAACGTCAACGCGGATTTTTCATCAGCCGATTACCCAATGTGCTAATTGCGCGCGCCGCGTCTTCTTCAGACACGGCCCCATAAATACGCTTTTCTTCCTTCGAGTCACGCGGGAATCCACCCAAACCAATCTGCATTTCATAAATTGCCGCTTCCTGTACCGATGGTGGGAGCTTCTGGAGGGACGCAAGCATGCGCTCGCTTGCTTCCTTGAGGGTAATCAGTCGATTAGCCATGGATATCACTCCCCGTCAGGTTGAGCACCACCGGCGCGTTCGGGTCGCCTTTATGCGTCTGCTCGACCTTTTCACCCCACTTGCTCGGGTTCCACTTGGCCAACAGCTTCAGCCGGGTGTCGATCTGCAGGCGGCGATGACCAAGCATGTCCTCCTCGCGCGCTTCCGCCAGTTCACCCCCGCGATATGTCTTGACAATGCCGATTGCGGGGGTGTCCGCGATCTCTAGGCACTCAGACGCGATAGCCTCCTCGCCGATCTCACGCGCGATTGCGAAGCGGTCTTTAAAATCCGTATGCACCTGCCGCCATTCGTATATTGTCGTCCAGTCAATGCCTACCTCACGGCAAATTTGCCGAAGCGGTTTGCCGTTTGAAAGCTCCAGGCAGACGTGCTCTGACAGTTCAAACGTGTAGCGGCTGGGTCGACCTACGGGCTTTGCGCCTTCGGGCTTGTCAGCGGACTTCTTGCGTGCCATCTTCGCCCCTCGGCTTGATCCAAATGATCGGCTGACGGTACGGCACGCCTAACAATTCTTGGCACGCGTACGTTACCGGTGTGACGTTTATCACCACGACTTCGACAAGAGGATTGCTCTGCTTTTTCATCCGCGTGCCCTTGGATCGTAGCTTTGCTTCATGTACCACGCGCTAACAAAGTTTTGTAGCTCAAAGCTGTTTGCAAACCGCATTGCGCGTTCCGGGTGTTGGTTATCGTATTCCTCCGGGTGTAAGGTGACCACGTAGTCAGCGCCGGAGTTGCGCACGTTCAGCAAGGCACCTTTACCCCAGTGCGCTGGGTACTTTGGCGCTGGACCGTCCGCCGTCGGTGCGATCTCAACAACGGGTTCGGGCGCGGCGGCTTGTTCTCTGGCGTAATCAGGGGGCGCAGCGCGCCGGATGCGGCTAGATGGTTGCACGTTGGCACTCCTCGCGTGCTTGCTCAGCTGTCAGGCCGTCCACAACGCCAGACACATCACGCTCACTGCAAATCAGGTGCTTCACGTCACCCCAATAGAACGTTTGGAAGCTGTAACCTTTGTGGCCGTAGCCTCCAAGCTCCACCACATCCCCTACCTGCACTGTGGTCGGTTGGAACACTTCAGAGTCCCACATCTTGGTGCGCCGGTGCTTGTCCGGGTGGTCGTACATCTTGGGATAGTGGCCCGGGCCTACTGCTTTGACGATGCCCCGCAACGGCTGCGTATCCTCGTGCGTGACGATGACCGACGATAGGACAACGTTCAACGGCTCCACAACAATCTGATCCCGCAGCGGGCGTATCGCCTTGTCTGCGGACACGCGGGTATTGGTGTCGTGCGTGACACGTGCGGATCGAGTGCTAGGGTCTTGCAGTACCTGCATATGTCTCCTTAGATGGCACAAACGCTGAAAGGTCAGCCTCTATCCATTCGAGTAACGCGCCGCGGGAGTAGACCGCTACGAACTCGCCGCGCAAGCCGTAGCCGCGGGGGGCAGGATGCGTGAACGTGTAGAAGCGCCCGCGACAATACCTCACCTGTACGCAATCCCGTATCTGCAAATGCTCATGGATAGCCAGGGCTCGGCGGATTGCGTAGGGTATAGGGTTGGTCTTAGCCACGCGCGCAATACTACTGCAAATTGACAACGGGCGATGTGGGGGAAAATTCCCACGGACATTAGGGCCCAACAGGCTTAGGCACAAACCATAAAGCGCTGACACCACACAGCCGGCTGTCTTTACGCACTAGCCTTGGGTTATCCTCGCTAATACTTCTACTCCGAATTACTCCCCCCATTACTAAATCCGGTTCAAATAGATTTGCGCTCGCACAGCTAATAATAATCTTATTCTGTGCGTTAGAGTTTGAATTAGGGTTTTGCGGAGTTACGGGGCTGGCTTGGGCGTTCGTGGACTGGAAATTAGCGCAGTCCTTACACAGAATATTAGCCATATGCGCCCCGCCGTTAGTAACTAAGTTGATTCGACTTTCGAAAGTGCCGAACTGTACCACGCCCACCCCCACCGATGCAAGCCCCTGATATTTGCCGGTCAGAGTCTGTGCAATCTTTTGCAAGTTGCTAAAAATTCCAAGGCGGGCGGTTCGTCTGCTCCACCAAACCGTGCTCCACATCCACCCTCCCTAAAGGGAGGGGTGTGGTACGTGGAGCAGTGGAGCATGTTCCACGAAGCTCCGTGGAACAACGTGGAGCATGTGGAGCACAAAAAATTACAATTTGGAACGCGCATTTTTTAACTAGTTGAGGTTTATCTCAACCCCGTTAACGGAAATACGCCCACAATCTCTAAGGCTATCCAAGGCCCTTAGGATGTGCCGGGAGCGCTGATCGCGCACCCCTTCGGATACTGGGATCTGGTTTTTAACTAATTCAATTAGTATATTAACATCCACGGATTCGCCGCTGAGCCCTATTTGCTCTTCTAATTGCGAGATAATAAGCCGCTCGATATTACCCTTCGGCCCCCTTGGAGTGCGCTTAACGGCTCCGTCGTCGTTATAAGCCACTACACAGCTAGTTATCTCCTCGCCATCCGAATCCACCCCAAGCACCACAGTATTTAGCCGAAAACCAAACTCGGCCCCGTCCTCGGCATCCTTTTGCTTAGTGACCGTAACAGACCGCGCA
>JGI24890J29729_1001203_pt1 | contig 12326 bp, 21 predicted proteins | sample FreactcultureFD7_FD_29729 | JGI IMG/M metagenome (IMG submission 29729)
ACTATACTAAGGCCGCCTATACCTGAATCAAAAACACCTATTTTCATTTTTTTACACTTTCTTGCGCTGCTCTAATTACGTTATCAAAAAGGGCACAAATCGTTAGAGGACCAACTCCGCCTACGCGCGGTGTAATAGTTACGTCATCACGCTCATAGACGTCATCAGCTACATCACCAACAAGTTTTCCACCCTCACTCGCGACGGCTGCGTCAACAATTACAGCTTTATCTTTGAGCATTGATGACGTTATAAGCCCAGGCTTACCAACGGCAGAGATCACTACATCAGCTCCCAAAATTACTGACGCTGGATTTTTAGTATCTTCATCAACAACTTCAAAATCATAGTTTGCTGCTTCGAGCATTTTTTTAAGTGGCTGTCCGACGAGCCTTCCGAGTCCGACGAGGGCAATGTGATTGTCTTTAAGTTCAATGTTATAGCCCGCAAGAAGCCACAGTATTGCCATAGGTGTGGCTGGTTCAAAAATAGAATGAGGCGAAAGCGCATCAACATCTTTTTTTCCAGAAATTGCTGCAACTACTTCATCAGTTTTATCGCTATCAGGCAGGGGTAATTGGACAATAATTCCGTGTATAGAGGAATCTTCATTCAGTTTTTTAATAGTACCGAGCGCATCTTCTTGACCTAGCTGATGCACTACAACTTCCACTCCTATATCTTCACCATATTTTTGCTTTAGAGAAATATATTTTGCGATGACAGGATTATCTGAACACGAAACAATAGCAAGTTTTGGCTGTACTTTTTGAGATTGCTTCAAAGAGCGCACCTGGTAGGCCTGTCGCTCTTTAATGAAGCCCGCTATTTCTGATCCATTAAGTAGTTTCACTCTGGTATTGTAGCAGAAATTAAAATAACCCAGGTAAGCGTACGCCGTACCCGGGTTATTACATTAACTAAAATTAACGTTTGTTGGTCGGCCGTAGTAACCACCAAGATACTTGTCACTACCGAAGGCAAGCATCAGATATCCCACTATTGAGAAAATTAGAAGTCCGAAAATAGCGAACAAGACACTTTTGCCAAAATTCTTAGCAAGTCCAAGAGCTAATAAAATCGCAACCACGAGGGAGCCCACGTAGGGAACGAATATTAAAAACATCAATAAGCCGTTATATCCAGCAACCTCAAGAAGCAAATAGGTACTGTAGAATGGGATCAAAGCTTTCCAACCCTCTACTCCCGCCTTTTCAAAAATCTTCCAACCAGCCACAGCCACAACAGCCCAAGCCACTAAAACTGTTACCAGCATTGCAACTATGAGTGCCCCGAGCATACCTGCAGACGCGGTTCCTGTAGTTGTTGTAGTTGTATATCCATCTAACATATAAATTNCCCTTATTTTTTAATTTGTTTATGCTTAGAACTGATAATATCGTATCACATCTCGTNNAGGGTACTTGCAATTACAGAGGTAGTTTGCTAAAGTTTCTTAGTATATTTTATACACGGGCCAGTAGCTCAGCTGGTTAGAGCACCTGCCTCTTAAGCAGGGTGTCGTGGGTTCAAGTCCCACCTGGCCCTCCAAAGTAGTTATGCTTAAAACAGAGGTCTGTGCTTCTGTTTTTTTGATAGAATAAGATAATGAAACTAATACTAATTAGACACGGCGAAACGCAAGAAAATGTGGATGGTATTATTCAAGGTTGGTTTAATTCAGTATTGAACGATACTGGAAAACGTCAAGCCAAAGCTGCAGCTGATAATTTTCATGAATGCATTAGTGCAATTTACTCGTCAGATTTAAGAAGATGTCTTCAAACAGCAGATTTCTTTAAGAATAAATATCCAGACATTCCATTCCACAAAGACACAAGACTTAGGGAGCGTAATTTTGGAGATGCTCAAGAGACACATAAAGATTTACACGATTGGGAGGCGTTTTGGGCATCAAATGACAAAGTTTCAATTCCAAATGCAGAAACGCTAGATGAGTACACCAACAGGGTAAAAGACTTTTTAAGCCACATAAGAGAAACGCACAGTCTTGCTGATAATGTCTTAATCGTGACACACGGTGGTACAATTAATATGATTTTTGACATTTTAAAACTAAAGGGCAGCTATCAAGCAATCAAAAATTGTGAGTCGTTATATGTTGACTTGAATGAAAAATAGTTGCAATAGCGTCCACGATGGCCCTCCAATACGCCTTTGCTTAAACGGTCTTCAGACCGTTTTTGTTATATAATTCTTATATGAGCGATACGATATTCGACAAAATTGTCCGTGGCGAAATGCAGAGTTATAAGATTTGGGAAGATGATGACCATTTAGCCTTTCTAACGCCCTTCCCAAACACTCCAGGATTTACTGTTCTTATCCCAAAAACAAATATTGGTGACTATGTTTTTGCATTATCAGATGAACAATACGGCAATTTACTTAATGCAACAAAGATGGTTGCTAAAATACTAGAAAAGGCCTTAGATGTTCCACGGGTAGCGTTAATATTTGAAGGTACAGGTGTTGCATACGTTCACGCCAAATTAATTCCACTTCACGGTGAACTTGCGGCAAAGACCGATGTTTGGTCTGACCACACTGAATTTACTGAAGCGTACAAAGGTTTCCTTACTACCGCAGAAGGACCACTTATGGATGAATCAAGACTCAAGGAAATTCAGAAAAAGATTATTGCGTGTCAAAATTAGAAATTTTACTTGCAACTGACAAGACAATGGCCCTCCAATAGACTTATTCTAAAACAGAGATAAAATGTCTCTGTTTTTTGTTATACTGGACTAATGAAATCCGTTGGAATTATTGGTGGCCTAGGCCCAGAGACTACTTCCGAGTTCTACTTGAAGGTTATTTTTCAATGCCAGAAGCAGAATGCTACTCAGAGACCATCTATTGTTATTGCTAGTGTCCCGCTATTATTCGAGATTGAGCGTGACTTAATAGCATTCAATAAAGGCAAAGAACGCTACATACCTTTTCTAGTTAACGAAGCTCAAAGATTAGAAAAAAGTAATGTTGATTTTATCGTAATGCCCTGCAACTCTCTTCACGTTTTTATAGATGAAATTAGAAATGCCGTTAACATACCTGTATTAAGCATCGTTGAAGAAACTATCAAATACTTAAAGGAAAAAGATATGAAGAATGTTGGACTCATTTCTACATCAGCCACAATTGCCAATAATGTTTACGAGAAAAAATTGAATGAAAGCAAAATAGATTTCGTTACTCCTGATGACCTACAGAAGGCTAAGATGGACAAAATTATTCAAAGATTAGTTGAAGGCCAACATTTAAATAGCGACCGAGAATTGGTTCTTGAAGTAGTAGAAGATTTAGTTAAAAAAGATGTAGATGGTGTTGCTTTAGCTTGTACGGACTTACAGTTATTATTGCCGTCAAGTGACAAGATTCATATTTTTGATACTATGAACGTTCTAGCACAAGCTACCGTCAAAAATATACTTGCTTAGTTTGAATTCAGTTGCGATAACGTCTACGATGGCCCTCCAAATCGCCTATGCTTAAACTCCTCTTTTTTGAGGAGTTTTTTGTTGCTATATTATGTGCATGAGCTTTGTTATTATGAAGCAATGAAGAGATACGGTATTGCAACACTATTTGAAACATATCCAGATGGTTACGAATTCACAGAAGCAAACGCGCCGCTTCACTTGACGCATGTCGACGTGGTTGAAGTAGATCTACAACCTGAAGAATTTATTAATAAGCTAATGCAGCACCTACGAGAACAGCAACGATTCGATGTCATACCTGTCGGGGACACTTTCTATGGCCCAAACAAAGATATCCCAGTTACAGTTATTGAATTGAGTGCTGAATTAAAATCATTCCATGAACACCTTATTCAGTTTCTAGAATCCAATGGGGCATCGTTTGACAATCCCCAGTTTCTAAAAGAGCACTACGGACCCCATATATCAATATACGGCTCTCGCCGGGTTTCATTGAGCGAGCCAGTAACTATTCATAGTATTTCTATCGGCCATAAACGAACTGATATTGAAAATCCACCGAACAGAATCATTGCAACCATTCCTTTACTCTAATGAGCAGATAGCCGAACATATCGTAAGTATTTTATATTTTCAAATTAAACATATTTGCTCATAAGAATATCTACCTGTTCTTTTACTTGCGGGTAAATATTATCTACGTCTTTTATATGCCAAGTTACACATTTTTCTTTTGGTAAATTAAAAAGTTTTGAAGCATCGTCATATACGGAATCGTTCATAAATACAATTACATCTAAGCTATCTATTAACTCCTGGGTTGTTTGTAACCAATTTGGAGCAAGATGATGCTTCAAATTATCTACTTCAAGAGCTTTCACGGCATCAACGTCAACGTTACCATTAAGAGCAAGCTTTGCTTCAATACCAGATGAACTAATCTGTATATCACTATCGTCTCTTAGTAAGGATTTAGCATAAGCTTCTGCTAATCTGCTTCTATAAACATTTCCTCTGCATATAAAGTGTATGTGAACCATTTGATTATATTGTACTAGATTTATTAAAACCGATGATGATAGTTGCGATAACATGCACAATGGCCCTCAATTACGATTATGCTTGAACGACCATCATTGTCGTTTTTGTTATAATTATTGACACTCAGTACCAACAAGCGTACAATATAGAGTACTATGAATGTTACATCTATATCAAATTTTCGCAAGAACACTAAAAATTATTTTGACCAAGTAATTGATGATAAGGATGTACTACTTATTACTCGTAATGACGGACAGACTGTGGTAGTTATGACTTTAGACCAGTACAACTCACGAGTAGAAACAGACTATCTAAATAGCACGATTGCTAACAGGGAACATCTTGAAAGGTCTATAGCTCAGGCTAAAGCGGGTAAGGTTGAGAGGCACGAACTACTAGAGGTCTAAAATGTCTGAAAGAAAAGTTTCATTTACGCAAGATGGATGGGACGATTACCAATACTGGCTTAATCAAGACAAGAAAACTCACAAAAAAATTAACAAACTTATTAATGAAACTTGTAGAGCGCCATTTACTGGTTCTGGTAAACCCGAGCCGCTAAAAGAAAACTATTCAGGCTATTGGTCTAGGCGTATTGATAAACAAAATAGATTAATATATTCCGTATCAGATACGGATATTACTGTAGTTGGTTGTAGGTTTCATTACTAATCATTACAAAACTGACAAATGTATAATTCCTTATTGTCCTTAAGTTTGGTTACAATAGCTTCACAGTAGGCCCTCCATAAATTTATATGCCAGAATAATAAATACCCCATTACGGGCCATTNGNTCAGCTGGTTAGAGCACCTGCCTCTTAAGCAGGGTGCCCTGGGTTCAAGTCCCAGATGGCCCTCCAATACGCTCNTGCTTTGCACTTCGTCTGTTAAGGATCATAATAGACTTCAGAAATATGTAGGAGACAATATGCCAGAAGGATACCAGGTGGGGATTGAGTGCGTAAATAGTGATGGTGCTGCTACCCATGTAAGGCGTTTGCCTGTTGTCGAGGGTGAGGATGCATATGAAACATTCTGTAGCATGAAATGGGCGGTGTCAGTTACGTCAGCCGGGACGGTGACAATGCTTTTAGCCGAAGGACACGTATCGGCGGACGATATAGGAGGTGCCTTGCGCACATTCAGAGAAACTAATGGCAAAGCGTTCCCGGTTAAGCTTGACGGTCTCTTAGATATAGCAAAGGTCGTTAGTCTCGCAAACTAATAGTTATTCAGTAGAGTTTAGTTGAGATAACGGCCACTGTGGCCCTCCAATACGCTTATGCTTAATCTCCTCTGTTTTGGGGAGATTTTTATTGGTATAATCGCAGCTATGAACGTAAATGCTATATTTGTCATAATCCTCATTATTTCTTCGTTTACGGCCGTTGTGTCGCTCTTACTAAAGGGTAAGTACGCTAAAATAGCATTCGTTCTATCAGTGTTAAACATTGCAATTGCGATTGCTGCATTTATGACGATACATTTCCCCGAGAACCAATGTCGTGCTAATCCTTACGCCACCGATTGNGGCAAACATTCAGGACTGTATCTCTTAATTTCGCTGTTCAATTTCGTTTTCGGTATTATCATTTGGTATCTTGCTTTTCAGCGTAAGGAGACCGCTCCTATTGTTTACGACCCAGCCTCGCCCGTTGTCGGCAGTCAGCTCGAATTGCAGAATAAGAAAGAAGAGGGATTACGAAAATTACTGAAAGCAAGCGGCTCGCTTGTTACATTTGGAATTATTGGGTTTGTTGTTCTCATTGTAGTAATCTTTGCAGTCGCGTTATCACAACTCTAAACTAAAGCCATTCTTTAATAGAGTTGCGATAACGTCTACGGTGGCCCTCCAAAGATACCTAAACAGATACCAGTTGGTTCTAATAGCAGTACATCTGTTTTATTGTTACTAATTTGTATCTGTTATTTAGTTCAACTCCCCTTTGGTATTTTATACAATTGGACAATGTATAGAAGTATTTCGGCGGACCAATACCGTGCACATCTTGGGTTCACGGCTAATTATAAAGTTGATGCAATGCTCTGTTATGGCACTCTTTACGAGCAGAGAGTACTAACCCAGCTTAAAGAATCGATTCAAAACCTCGGTTTTGAAGCAGAAATCAATGAGTTGCCACACGAATTTCTTAGGTTTGCGAAAGAAATCAGAATTGGCGGTAGCTGTGCCTACGGCACAATGGTAGATCGTGACATTGATTTACACATCATTCCAACGGACGGAAAACTTGATAGGAGATACCGAAATGCCGTTATACAAAGTCTTTTAGAAATGCCAGATATCGGCAGATTAAATATCATTGATTTGGTCAACTTTTCATATTTAGATATACTGAGCCTATGAAAAATCCCATACCAGAAATTCGAATTAAAGACGCTTGGCTACTGCGGGAAGCTGCTTCCGTTCCATTAAACGAGCTATGGGGTGATGGTGGGTCACTTAGAACTGATGAGGAATATGCTGCGATAACCGAAGCATACCAAAAAGCCTGGAAGCCATTTGAACAGAAGATACTTAGAGCAATTACTGATATACTTGGCCTTTCTTTTCGCCAAAACACCATAGACGTGTATATAGCACCTTGGTTCAACGCCTTCAGTGACCCTATGGTTATTGGTGTAGTGTGGAAGCCTGGCGTGTTCGTTGATACGCTAACTCATGAACTGATACATCGATTATTGACTGACAACACCGCAGTCCCCCATGAATTATTTTTACTCCCTGTATGGGAAGAGTTGTTTGGTAAAAACCACGCATTTAACACCCTAGTACATATACCAGTTCATGCGGTACATAAAGCCATCTACCTTGATGTACTCAATAAGCCAAAGCACTTAGAAAGAGATGTTACTAGCTGCAAAGACAATAAGGCGACCGACTATATAGCTGCTTGGGATTATGTAGAAAAACATGGCTATTTGGAAATAATAGAAAAACTTAGAGCCTCATACAAAAAACTTCAAGCTGAACAGTAGGAGATATTTGCTTAAACTACTTTTTGGGAGGGAGTTTTTTGTTATTATTGAATCATGGAAATAGTAACTTCATCTGGTGGGTTTGTGCAAAAAGCCAATAAAGTTTTATTGATTAAACTAGATAGTGCTAAATATTCCCTTCCTAAAGGACATGTAGAAAAGGATGAGACTTTTGAGCAGGCTGCCCTAAGAGAAGTCGAGGAAGAGACCGGCGTTAAAGCACAAATAATTCGTTACCTTGGTGACTATACGAGACTTTCTGAAGAGAATGATGGAACAACAGTTATTAAAACTATAAAAATTTATTTATTGAAACAAATCGGCTACATCGAAAAAGTTCATGATGAAAAAAGTGAGTGGGTAGACATTCACGATGCAATAAATAATATGCACTTTGAGCAAGAAGTTTATTTTTTGAATCAAATACTATCGTCATAAACACCCGAAGGATTTAGGCAAAGCATTATAAAAATAAGTTGTTTTATAGCGTTTTTAGGAAGTGGCCAAACTCAAGCGGAGAATCAACGGTATGCACATTTTCCGGCTGTGAAAGATATGGTAAAATTGCTGCCCGCGTTTCTGGAGGGCCCACGAGTACAACTATGCCCGCACCTATATCAAGCATCTCGACGTCGTTAATGGCGTTGCCAGCAATAAGCAAATTATCCTTAGGAATCTTAAAGTGTCTCGCCACATAATCAACGGCAAGACCTTTATTTGTATTATTTTTCACAAATTCCATATTACTATCCTGAAAAATAATATTTGTATCGGTTCTCGTAAAAGCTAGTTTAAGGTTTTCAACCTTAATAAAATCCTTAAGTCGCAAAGTCACATTAGTAAGTTTTTCCTTCAGCAGTCGTTCCTCAAACTCGCCAATTGATGAAGTAGTTACTTCAGCATAATGTCCTCTTTTTTCAGTTTCTTCTTGCACGTGTCGTTCATCTACGCACCACACTTGTACTTTCCTAGATACATCTATTGGGTTGTACCAAGCCAATCTAAATAGATCTATGTTTGATCGAGTAAAATCTGCAATATGATCTATTTCTCGCTCATTAAAGTATTCACCAAAATGTACTTTTCCTTCCCGGTCAACAATCTTCGTGCCGTGCTCAACGATGATTAAGGCCTCAGGAGAGATTACTGTATCAAAAGCATCTCCTAGTGCTTCTTTAAGTCTTGTATACCCTCTACCGGTAGATACGGTCGTTATGTAACCTTTTTTATGTAAGTGTTCTATTCCCTCTATTACACTTTTAGGCACAATCCCTTTTTCAGCGATTGTTCCATCTATATCAAATAGTGCTAATTTTGTTTTTATGCTCATGCTACTATGATACAAATTATTGTTTTAAAAACCTAACGATGGGCGATAGTCATAATCAATTTGCTATAGTCAATATATGAAAGAAATCCTGACACTCGTATTGATTGCCCTCTCGATTGGCCTCGATAACTTCGCCTCTTCAATTGCTATTGGCTTAAGTGGAATCAAGCAACGAGATAAAATAAAAATAGCGGTGACCTTCGGAGCGTTTGAAACCCTTATGCCCATAATTGGCTTATTCGCGGGTAAGCAGGCAGCAAGTTTTCTGGGTACCAAAGCACACATATTAGGCGCAACCCTGCTTGTCCTTACGGGGCTCTATATTCTTATAGAAGGACTCAGAAAAACAAATGCCCATGAGGCAGTTGTTGCGACAAAGGGAGCTGGGAGGCTACTACTCGCTGGCCTAGCAATAAGCATAGATAACCTTATCGTCGGATTCAGTCTTGGTACCAAAAAATTATCCATTCCTCTGGCTATCATAATTATTGGAGTAACGAGCGTTACCTTAGCAATCGCGGGTATGGAAGTCGGTAAACGATTAAGTACAAAAACTGAAGGCTCAAGCGAATACCTCAGCGGCATTATCTTAATTGTTATTGGCCTTCTTATTGGCTTTGGTATTCTTTAGTTTAGGTCTTTTTTATTCTTTTTCTNGGAATAATGATTAGTAGCGTGAACGCTACATTNATAAGCATCACATAAAATGCAAAACTGTAATTTACGAATTCCCAGTGTTTGACCGTCAACACTGCGACGAGTGAGCTTACTATTGCAAAGAAATAAGTTTTCCACGATTCNGTTGCAGGATCCGTATAGCATTTGGTAAGCGTTGGGATAGAAGCAAAGAAATCCGTAAATATACCCAGCCACAAAGCAGCCAACGGATGGTGNGCAAATAACAGCAGTCCTATGCCGGTGAGTGAGACTACCCCGCAAAGATAATCAAATTTTGTTAACTTCCAGTANCNTTTNTTATCCCTAAATGAAACAATGAAAATGCTAAGTGGCAAAACTACCTGCATTGCGGTATAGAGCACCTGGATGCCGCCGTTAAGCTGACGTTGCGAAGCAAGCGTCACAAGGGCTGCGAGTGCCCAGAGCGACCATGAAACACGGTTTGGCTTTGTCTTACCTTTCCAGGTATCAATGATATAGCCNCCGTAGCCAATAACGGCAAAGAGCAAGGACAAATAAATAAAGTTTTGGTTTATCATATAATCTNTTTTAATTGTAACAATAAATAAAGAGACTTTCCNGAAAGTATAGTAAATCGCTTTTGCTACTATAGATATATGCTCAAAAAACTAGCCAAACAAACTCTAGCGAAACTATCTCCCAATAATTACAAGACACTTAATTGGATTGAAATAAATAAAGATAAGACACTTCATAACATTGAGATAGCNAANNCNTTTTCAGGTCAAAAAAATATCATCGCTGTTCTTAAAGCAAATGCCTACGGGCATGGCATTGTCGCACTTTCAAAAATTTTAAATGAATCGGACTGCAGTTTCATTGCAGTCGATGGCTATTTTGAAGCTTCCAAAATTCTTGATATTACGAATCATAAAATTCTTGTGATGGGCTATATCTTAAAAGAGAATATTCATCTGCTTAATACTAAGCGCTGTTCATATGTTGTACAGGATGAAGCAACGCTTCTAGCTCTTGGCGAAACGGGTAAAAGTGTCAATATCCATGTTGAACTTAATACCGGAATGAACCGTCTTGGACTAAGCGAAGCTGAACTTGATTCATATCTTATGACTCTGAAACAATTCCCTAACCTTCATCTTGAAGGCATCATGTCGCATCTTGCTGACGCTGACAACAATGACGACTACTACACTGTTCATCAAGTAAAATTATTTGATGCAATGGTAGAAAAAATTCTTAAAAAGGATTTCACGCCTTCGTTTATTCACCTCGGTCAAACGGCAGGAGGAATCAAAGAAAAAAGTTCCTACACCAACACTATGCGGCTTGGCATCGGTTTATATGGGTTGAACCCACTTACTAAAAAAGATGGATCTTTTTACAAGCTAAGTTCACTCGAGCCAATTTTAAAATTTAAAACAACTATCATTAAGATTATTGATCTCAAAAAGGGAGAAAAAATTAGTTATGGTGGCACGTACGTAACTACTAAAAATTCCACCATTGCCGTAGTACCTATCGGCTATTACGAGGGAGTACCAAGAGCACTCAGCAGTAGCGGCTTTTTATCTGACGGCAAAAAAACATTTCCGATTCGCGGCCGCGTTTGTATGAATCATTGCATGATTGACGTCACTGGAGAAGATTACANGGTTGGCGATACGCTCACCTTCGTATCTAGTGACAAAACAATGCCGACTTCTGTCGAGCAGATATGTCTAAAAAATAAGTTGTTTAACTACTCTTTTGTTACTGGTTTTTCCGAGAGCCTTAGAAGAATTATTATTTAGACGCTTTAAAAGATCTAATATCTACAAGTAATTTTTCTGCATCATCAGTTGCAATTTCAATCATATTTTCTAAATGAGCTAGCTTTGCATAGAGTAGAAAATCGAGATGTTCTAGATTTTTTAGATTATCACTAAATTGTTCCATCGTCTTCCGTCCGTATGAATTGTCCACCCCAATAATATCCACCGTTATAATGCGTTAAAGCAGCTTTTCTACGCTCTTTAGGAATAGTTTTATAAAACGACAGCTTTTGCTGTAAGTCTTCATCATATTCATCGCCCTGCTCGACGCCTACAAACAGTTGCAGGATATTTTTAGAAAATCCCCTGATTATAAATTCATGATCACGAAGATTGACTACCGTGTATTTGGCTTTATTTAGTGCCGTATCCATTTCTCTTTGTGATGCATCGTGCGATAAACCATCAATTGCTTTCTTTTTCATATCTTGCGCAACTAATGGATACCATTCGACGTTGATTGTTTCATCAGCTGCACAGCTCTCNATAACGGAGAGATACTGCTGGTATTCTTCTTCAAGATGAGGAAAATTATATTGTTTCATTATAGTAATTATAGAAGTAAAGTTAAAAGCTGCAAGCTTGAGCACTGTTAGATTAGCAAAAATAGTGTATAAATAGTATATGGAAAAACATGACATTCTTCAGGACGATACTAAAGTTGATAAAATTATAGATAACGAGTGGGAAGATTTTTCAGACGTAGAATTACCGGAAATACCACCTAATATTATTTTGGGCCAAGAATAATTCTTTACTTGCTTGGGGCACTGTTCCAGTTTTGCCCAAGTATAACGACGAAGTCAGCACTCATATAGTTTTGTGCTTCTTTTGCTTGAGTAGACTTATCCGATGACTGAACAACTGAACCGGGGAAATAGCCCTTGAGTCCTGCGAGAGTGGCAGGCTTTTTGCCGTCGGACATATCGACAATCATAGTACCGCTGTATTTACTTCCAGCGCTCCCTACATTAGCTACTGTGTATCCTGCTGCAGTAATCTTGTCTCCTTCAACTGA